>MDTB01152877.1_pt1 | contig 19066 bp, 20 predicted proteins | sample 811161 | NCBI WGS metagenome assembly MDTB01 (sample SAMN05326650, study PRJNA326480) | marine metagenome | isolation source: seawater | place: Mediterranean Sea | collected 2009
GCTAAAGACGAAATTAAAAAAACTATGACTGGCGTTAACACTATAAAAGATATAATAATAAAACTATTTAAAAAAGGAAACTAATATGATAGATGCTTTATTAAACAACTGGGAATATGCAGTAATAGTAATAATGGCTATAGATAAGATCGTTGCACTTAGTCCAACTAAATGGGATGATTTAATATGGACATCAATCAAAAAATCAATCTTTAAAGTGGTAGGTAAATAATATGTTAAAAATGATAATTAAAAAGCTTGTTAAAAAACATGGCATGAAAGGTCTTCTTATTATTGTAGGAGACAATGCTGTTAAGCTTACAAAATCAAAAGAAGATGACAAAGTTTGGGAAAAAGTTAAAAAGGTATTAAACAAGGTGTAATATGGGAAGTTTTCCAGATTATAACGATGATGAGGGTGTTAATATACTCGATGTTATTGCAGCCCCTGAAGAGGCAAAAGCAGCAATACTAAAAATAATTGCAGAAGGTAATTACGACCCTAGGAAAGATTATTCAAATTATTTGACAGAAGGTGTAGCAGAAGGTGGAATAAGAGAAGATAGTGGTAATTTAGAATATCAAGAAATTTCTCAAGCTAAGCTTACTGCAAATCCATTGCCATCTTTACCTTCTATTTCTAATGTAGGAGCTACTCCTTTTTCTGGAAGTATTAGCAAAAGTGCTGTTCCTGGGGGTTTTCAACCATTACCACAAGTAGCAGGAGGAAGAAAAAAGTTATATCAATTGTCTCAGTTTCATGGAGGTATTAATCAAAAATCTTCTCCAAGAGATATATCTGATAATGAATGTCAAGAAGCTACAAATGTAACTTTATCTCAAATTGGAAAAATTAAAACTTTAGGGACTATAGCAGATACTACAAATGGATTATCTGCAGCAACTTTAGCGTCAACTAATACTCATATTCCTCTTTCTGGTTATGGTTTGTATATTTTTAAAAGTTCATTTTCTTTAGCTTCTACTCCAGTTCAAGGAGATTGGACTATTGTTGCTTCTTCTGATGGGCACGACATAGTATTAAAAGATAGTGGAGACAATACTGTAACAGATTTTATTTTTTCAAATCAAGATGTTGAAAATGCACCTGTATATTATGCTGCAGGTAGTGGTTTATATGCTAATGATGCAAATTTACTTCACACTGAAGATAGAACTGCAGCTATTCTTGTGAATAGATCAGATATAAATGGTACTGTAGATACATTGGGTTGGTCTTATGGTAAAGCTTTGTTAGATTCTCCTGATAATGGAACTGGTACTTCTGATGTTACAATGGAAAATGGTACTCTTACAGACGAATCTGATAATGGCTCTGCGTCTATTCTTATCAATCCAAATGGCAGTGGTAATTGGGGTGCAACAGGTGGGGTAACATATTCTTTTTATGTATCGTATTTGTTTGATAATGGCTGTGAAACTGGATTATCTTTCCTTGGTACAGATGTATGTACTAATGAAAAATTAGATTTTAACGTAAGCTTAAAACATGAAAATGCAAATCCTTTTGGTGGGAATAAAAGAATAGAGGGTATGCGTATTTATTTTAGAGAAGCTGGTTCTGTTGAAAGATATATGCTTGCAGAAGTAAGCCTTCCTGATGGAGTAAAAGGTGCTTTAGATAGTACATATACTCCTTGGAATACAGCAGACAGTGGGAGCAATGTATACGATCTTGGGTCTGATGCAAGCACTCCTGTTAATATTGTTTTTGAGTCACCTCCAGAAATATATACATATGTTGCTTTAAATGGGTATTATGCAAACGAAGTTTATGATAAGTCGCCTGACAGCCCTTCAGTAGCCCCTGCTCCACACCATGTTAGATATAGAACTGCTACAGTTGGTGCTAATGGCTCTGTATTTATTGGATGTGTAATGTATAGAGGTAAAATAAAAGCAGATAGTATGATGTATTCAATGCCTAATAAGCCAGGAGTTTTTCCTGAATTAAATGTTTTTGATTCACCTTCTTCTGATGGGACTCCTATAACAGTATTATCTTCTTTTAGGGATAAGATATTGCAATTTAAGCAAGACGCATTGTATGTTATAAATATATCAAATCCAACACAATTTTATACAGAAGCTTCTTTTAGGAATTGTGGAGTTATGAATCCTTGCCAAGTATTTCAAGCACCATTTGGAGTAATATTTGCAAATGTATTTGGATGTTATATTTATGATGGGTCTAAAGTAATATCTCTTACTAGTGGTAAATATACTGATGTTAATTGGAATATATCTGAGGGCAGTGTTGTAGATGCTTCTGATGCAGATAGTACAAGTGCTGCTAATGACGCTATAAATGTTCCTTGTGTTGGTTATGACCCACGATCTCAAAGCATTATTGTTTTAAAAGATATTGGAGACGACTCTACTAATACAGAATCTTGGGTTTATAATATTGGGACTCAGTCATGGAGTGAAGGAACATCAATGATAACAAATGTAAACAATGGTACTGCTGGAACAGGAACAAGACATTCTAATTTTTCTATTTCCCCTAATGGATATTTAAGTATTATAGAAGCAGATACAGAAGCTTTAAAGAATTACAAATTAGGAGGAGCGTCTACACAATCTATTACCTACATAACAAAAGATTTAGATTTTGGGCTTCCTAGTCAAACTAAAAAAATATTTAAAGTGTATGTAACTTATACGTCTGGAAGTAGTAATGTTCCTACAGCTACATATGGTGTAGATGGAGCTGCTCCAACTACAGGATTTGATGGAAGTTCTTCAACAGCTTTTGCGACAGGACAAACAAACGCAGTTGCTACATTTATACCATCAGGAACAGCTGCTACAGGAAAAAAATCATTTGCATTTAAAATTAATGGAACTGTAGATAAAGAGTTTGAGATTAATGATATATCAATATTATATAGAGCAAGGCCTATTAAATGAGTAATTGGGGTGGAGCAAATAGACCTATTACATCTAACAAGCTTGGATCACCAAATCCAAGAGAAGGTTCTGATGGTGATATGCAGGTTAGGCAAACTAATTTAGGTGCTAAAATTTTTGCAAAAGTAGGTGGAAGATGGCACGAATCTCCATTGTCTAGGGAAGGCGTTACCAAGATAGGTGCTAATATATCTGATTATTTATCTATAGATAGCGATTCTGTAGACGTATTTAAAAATGATACTAAGGTTGCAAGTTTTGGTGAAACAACAACATTGGGAGATATTTCTACAGAACATATTGAAATAACTTCTTCTCATTTTAAAATAAAAGATGCATCAACAGCTAGGGTAACTATAGACTCTACTGGAGTTACTGTTCCAAATATTCTTTTAACTGGCAAGATTAAACTAACAAGCTCAGGAAATAGGAATATATGTCTTGGACTTGACAATGCAGATACAGGAGATGATAATATTTCTATTGGAAGTTTAGCAGGAGAAGATAATGGAGCTAATTCAGCAAGAAATGTTTTTATAGGAACAAATGCTGGATTAGAAAATGTTGATTCTCGTGATAATGTAGGGATAGGAACAAACGCTTTAAGGGATGTAAAAGGCATAAGTTCTGATCCCTATAATGGAGAGACTGTTGCAATAGGAGCATATGCAGGCGAAAAAATGGATAGAGGATATGGAAATGTTTTAGTGGGATATGCATCTGGTCGAAATTTAGAAAGTAGTAATAGCTCTGGTGCATATCAAAATACATTTATAGGAAGAAGTGCTGGGGCAAGTGATACAACAACATCTCAATCTGTATATATAGGAGTATCTGCTGATGGTTCTAGTAATACTACGCAAAATGAAATTGTAATAGGTGCAAATGCTGATGGACAAGGAGCAAATTATGCAGTTATTGGAAATGGCAGTATTAGCAGATTATATGCTAACGAAGATGGAGATGGAGTATTATATGCTAATGGAACTATTGTATCTTCAGATAGAAGAGTTAAAGACAATATAGAGGATATTGATCTTGGACTTAATTTTATAAATAAGATTTCTCCTATTAAGTATACAAAAAGGCAACTAAAAGATTATGATCAATCATTAAAAGAAAAATTACATTGGTATAATAAAAAAGAACCAAAGATTATTGAAGATAAAGAAATAGAAAAAAAACAGCTTGGATTTATAGCACAAGATGTTGAAACTGTTTTAAAGGGATTAGGCTTTAATGATAATAATAATATAGTTAATGTAGATGATGTAACAACAAAATATAGTATAAATTACACAAGTTTTATAGTCCCCCTTACAAAAGCAATACAAGAATTATCAGCAAAAGTAGATACAATGCAAACAGAAATTAACAATTTAAAAGGATAGAATTATGGCAAGTTTATATCAAAGTATAATAGCAGGACAAAAACAGCAAGCAGCTGAAGATATTGCAAAACAACAAGCTAAAGCAATGAAGGGTGAGGAAAAAAGGCAAAAAAGATCTGGTTTTTTTGGAGGAATTTTAGGAACAGGACTAGGTATTGCAGGAGGAGCTGCTTTAACAGCACTTAGTGGAGGAGCTTTGAATCCTGCAACTCTTGCACTTTTAAAAGCTGGTGTTTCTGGGGCTGGAAAAACTTTAGGACAATATTTTGCAGAAGAAGCTTCTGAGGGAAAGTATGGCAAAATGCTTAAAACATCTGGACAAGTTGACGCTATAAAATCTAAAAGTGCAGCAGGTTATGGAAGAGAAGAGGCTAAGACTTTAACAGATCAATTAATAGGTATGAGAAAAAGTACAGATGTAGGTTTAGAAGAACTAGGAGGAAATGTAGCAGGTTCAATAGCTGCATTAGGCACAGATACATTAAAAGATTATGGTCTTGAAAAGTTAGGTGAGGTTACTTCTTCAAAATTAAAAGATGCTCCTATGATTTTTGGTGAAGAAGGAGCTAGGACTTTAGGAATTGGTGGAGAAGATTTTGCAAGACAGGTAGCTAAGCAAGCTAATATTGATAATTTAGATTTAGATGAATCCAATTTTTGGGATTATGTTGGTAGTGAAATAGATACTCCAAGTGATTCAGACTTAGGTGTGTTAGAGTCAATTTTAACTAGTTCAAATTCTAATAATTATTTAAGCCCAACAAATCCAACTTTAGAAAGTTCAATGAGTGGGCAGATTAATGATCCATTTGCAGCTTCTCCTGCGATGATGGATTATAAAATGGGTGGTCAAGTACCTAAATATTATGGTGGAGGTGCTGTTGATAATAAAGCTCCCTCTATAACAGAATATTTTAAAATGAAAGGTAAAACAATGGGTGGCAGTGATACAATGTCAATAGCACAAAAATTAGGAAAATAATTATGAATGGAGAAGGCGAAAGAGCAAAACACGTAGGATATCTTCCATCAGTAGAAAGTATAGATGGGAAAAGAGTAACAACTTATCATCAGGTAAAATGGGATGGACAGGCTTGGGTAAAAACAGGTTACACAGAAAAAACTAAACCTTCCAATGCAAAAATTATGAATGAAACAACTATGAAACAGTCTCCAGAAGATTTAAAATTAGAAGGATATGGTGCACCAAGCTTAAACGCTAGTGACTTTCAAAGCCCAGATGGACAACCTTTAAGTCTGTATGATGCTGTAGCTAAATGGAAAGAATTTTTTCCAAACTCTGGGTTGACTGATGAAGAAATAACTATGAAAGTAAAAACTTCAATGCCACAATATGAAGGCGTTGCACAAGAAGAAAGAGAATTTGCAAGACAAAGTTTTAAACAAGATATGTATGGACTTCAAGCAGGAGCAAAAAAAGCAGGACAACAAATGTCTTCAGCTTATGGAAGTGGGATGGGTTCTAGTATACGTGGTGCAGTTGGTAGACAAAAAGACGTTGCTCAAGGTTTTCAGCAAGCAGAAATGGGGTACGAGCAGGACATATATGGGCTTGAAAAAAAAGCTACCTCAGATTATGAATCAGATTTACTTGGTTTTGCAGAAGCTTCAGGAATTGCATCTTATAGAGAAGGTGGAAAAGTTCCAAAGAAAAAAGAAGAAACATTTTTAGATATATTATCTAAATTACCAGACGCAGGAGGTATGTAAATGTCATTAATGGACGCAATAACTAGAGAAGTTGCAAAAATACAAAAAGCATCAGGTGGAGAATCCTCTACTAGGGGCTTAGATACTTTTGCAGAAGCATATTCTATGGGGATAGAAGCTAAAGAAAGAGAAAGAAAAGATAAATATTACAAAGATTTAGAATTAGATGGAATTAGCGATTCTTTAGACAGTTTAATATCTATTGTTGATAATACAGGTTCTTTAGAGACAGCAGAAGCACAGCTAGGCGTATATGAAGATAAGGCTGGAAGTAATGCAGAACACAAAATAAAAGCAATGGCTTTAAGAGAAGCAATTAATACTAAAAAACAAGATTACTCAAATTTTGGTAATGCTATCTCAGAAGCTTCTTCTGCTATAGATAGTGGTGAAATGTCTTTTAAACAAGCTGATTATGAAAATTTACCAGAAACATTTAAATCTATAAATGCTAAGCGTAAAGCTGAAGGATTAAAGGAACATGGAAGTATAATGGATTATATGTCTTCTGAATTTTCTAGAACACAGAGATTAATTGAAGGAATCAGCCCTGGAATAACACGAAATGAAGATGGATCTGTTAAAGCAAAGTTTAGATATGGAAAAGCAAATAATTCTGATATAGCTACTTACAATCAACTTGTTAAGCATGCAGGCAATATAGAAATTGCAATGAAGGCACTTGCTGGAGATGGAATGATAACACCAGAAGAAGCACAAGCAATGGTGGTTAATCCAGAAAACTATGAAAATGTTAAAAAATCTGCAACAAGTGAAGCAAAGTCTCAATATAATAATTCTAAACAGAATTATAATGCATTTATGAAGTTTATAAATCAAGTGGATCAAGGATTATTTGAATTTGATGAAGATGCAATGGGATTTGACACAATGAGTCCTGAAGATAAACATGTTGCAAAAACAGGTAGTGCTGAAAAAATAAAAGAAGTTTTAAATAAAGAAAAAAATCGTTATTATAATGAAATGTTGGCACAAGATCAAAAACATTTTCAGTGGAGTGGAAGACGTTTAAACCTTTCAAGTGAAGATGATATTTTAAGTGGAATAAATATTGGTGATTATGACGATTCTAATCAAGGACTAACTACGCAGCAAATTGTTAACAAAGCAAAAGGAAAACAAAAAGTTCAACCACAGCAGGTTGTACAAACTCCTTCTCCATACAATAAGTCTAGTAAAGTAATTTCTAAATCTTCTAAACCTTCTGTTGTTAAAAAAGGGCAGCAAGTAATTTCTAATCTAGAAAGTATTGATAAAAATATTAAAGAGCAAGAAGATATTATATCTAAAGCAAAAACAGATAGAAAAGCGTTAGAGGACAGGCAAACCCAAATAGAAAAAGAATTAAAAGATATTGCAAGTGGTTTTGGAAAAATGACATCTACAAAGTTAGCACCTAAAGAAATTGATGACGCTAGAAGTAAATTATTATTAGAGTTAAAAGATGTTAAAGCTAAACAAAAATCTGTTGGATCAGAAGCTTATCGCAGATCATTTAAAAAGAAAATTAAAGACGCTGAAAAGAAACGTACAAAGTTAGAAAAGGATAAAGCTAAATTAAAATCACAACTTAAATCTTTAGAGAAAATAAAATAAGCATGATAAGAGTAGAACAATTAGTAGCTGATATAAAAAAGAATAATCCAGATTACTATGGCAAGATGGATGATAGTGATGTATACAATATGGTTAAAACAAAAAGACCTGATCTTGAATGGCCAGAGATTAATCCATATGAACAAAAAACTGACATAAATCTTAACAGTTCTAACGATATATTAAATGCAAAAGATGAAGACCATTCTCCATCTATTTTTTCTGACATCGCCTTAGCTGGGCTACCAGAGATGTGGGCTGATAAACATGATTGGGCTGCCAAAGCATATAACAATTCTATGGCTGGACTTATGTATCAAATTAAAGAAGGTAAGCCTAAGTATGAAGTAGAAGATTATGATTCTAGTGTAATGGAAGATGTTGGTGGTTTCTTTTTAGGGCTTGCTTCTATTCCTGATCTTGCTTTGTTTTTTGGAACTGCTGGTTTAGGGTCAAAAGTTTTAGCTCCTAAAGTTATGGGTAGTAAAACTGTTCAAGGCTTATTTAAAAAAGGCATGGCAGAAGGTGCTGAAAGGTCTGTAAGAAATAGTGCATTTAGAAACAAGCTTATAGCACAGGGGGCTTTAGACTCTGGTTTTGGTCTTGGTACATATGGTGCTGCAGGGGGAGCTATAGCAGAAGCAGCAAGGCAAAGCACTGAAGAAGAAGAATTTGATTATGGGAAAATAGTTGGACAAGCTGTTAAAGCAGGTGTAAGTGGTAGTATTATAGGTGCTGCTAGTGGTGGTGTTGGCAAGGGAATTATGTCTCCAAAGTTTGCTAGAGCTAAGATGGCACAGAAAGCAGGAGATGTTAGTACAAAGAATTTAGCTACAAGGATTTTAAACAATCCTGGATCACAAGTGCTAGCTGAAGCAGGAATATTTACAACAGGACAACTTACTGAACAATCTTTATTACACGATCAAGAAGTTGCAATGGATGATTTTTGGCGTGGAATGGGAACTAATCTTGGTATTATTGGTGGCATGCGTGCTGTTTTTAAACCATTAAGACGTAATGAGAATGACGTAACACGTTACAGAAAAGCACGTAATGATTTTTTAGGAAGAGAAAATAAAAGACTTTTAGAAAATTTTGAAAACATTGAAGCTGAATTTAAAGAAGCTGGAATTGAAGTGCCTGCTGAGCTTCGTGATAATCTTGTTGCATCAAATCTTAAAAACAAGAGAGAAAGAGAAGCTTTTGATTGGATGGCTAAAAATGAAGAAAAATATAAGCTTCTTTTTTCAAAAGATTTTAAAAAGTTGTCTGAAAAAGAAAGAATTGATATTATACAAAATAGTAATTTAGTTAACACTCTTCGTATGGGTATGTATAGAGAGGTTTTGAAAAGCAAAGAGCTTAGAGAGTATATGCTAGAAGCAGAGCTTGGCAGAGTTCCAACTAAGGCAGAATCTAAGAATTACAAAGTTACTATTGAAAAAAGAGTTAATGAGCATACTGGTATTAAGCAGTTTATGAATGAAATTGCTCTTGGTGATAAAAAACGTGCTGGCAAAACTCTTGCACAGTTAGAGATGGATAACAGGAAAATAGAGCTTGCTGAGCTTCCAGTTAAAACTATAAAAGATCAATCAACAATCTTAGGTGACTCTATTAATAGTATTAAAAAAGCATTGAAAAAAGATGTTGGCACTGAAATTAAAGATAAATTACAAAAAGAGCTTGTTACTTTAGAAAAACAAAAGATTGAAGTAGATGCACAATTACCAGCTGCTAAACAAGCTAGAGCTAATATAGAGCTAGATAGAATTACTACTATTAAATCAAAAAGCAAGAAGCCTGATTTAAATATATATGGTCAAGAAATAAAGCCAGGACAAAAGCTTAAAATTCCAACAGACAAATCTAGCGTAATTTTAGATAAAAAGAAAAAAGGGTTTGTTGCTACTGATAAAAGTGGAGAAAATATTGGAACTTTTAAAAATCAAAATATAGCAAAACAAGCTATAAATGTATTTAATTTAGAAAAACCTAACAAGATATTTAATAATCTTTTAAAAGCAGGCTATGTAAGCACTCCAGAAACAGTAAAATCTATTGCCAAATTTGCAAATGATAAATTTAATCAAGCTGTTAAAAACCTTGGTCTTAGCTCTAGAGAAAAAAGAGATCTTAGAAATATTGTAGCTGAACAAGCTGGAATACAAAAGAAGGTTTTTACTAAAAAATTAAATCCAAACGAAGTTGTTAAAAATGCAAATGATTTAGCTAAGTTTATTGAAACTCTTAATAGGTCTAACATACAAACTCTTCAACGTAAGAAAAATATTGTTGATTATTTTAAAAGTATTTCAGAAATTGAAAATTACAATAGAACAAATAAAATATCTCCTAAAGAACAAGTTAAAGATTTAAAAAAGCTTGGAGTAGAGAATGGTGATATATCAAAAGCTACAAATGAACAATTGCAATTACATAAAGAAAATTTATTTTTAAAAGATGTTAAGCCTAAAGAAGTTAAGATAGAAAAAGCTCCTATAATTATAGCTGACACTCCTACTACTTTTTTAGGCAAAACAGCATTGCAATTAGAAATGTTTGTTGCTCCTGTAGTTGATGTTATAGCTAAAAGAGTTTCTCCTAGAATTGCAAATAAATTAAAAAAACATATATCAATTGAAACTAAATTGTATGGTGAAAATTATAAATTATATGAAGCAGACATTGCTAAAGGTTATGTTCGTTCTGATGGAGCAAAAATAAGTGGAATTACTAATAAAGAATATGTTAAAAATGCAGATAGTATGCACATATTGCACGCTAAAGGTCAAAAATATTTACAATCTAAAAAAGAATTAGCAGAAAAAGGAAGAGTCTTGTCAAAAAAACAAGTACAGGAACTACAGCAAGACATTGCATTTTTTGAAAATGCTGTTAATGTAAAAAAATGGATGAAGACTGTAAATAAAGAGGGCACTTATGGAGAAGGTTTAAATGCTGTTGAGAATGGTATATTAAAATTTGCTAATTATGATAGTGCTCAAGGCAAGATGTATGGAAGATATGCTGATCCTAAAATAGGCGTTCCTGTTTCTTATAAAAATGCATTATATAGAGCTGTAAAAGCAAACATGAGTGAAACAGAATTTGTTAAATGGAAGGTTGAGAATAAAGGTAAATGGATAGAAGATGGCTTATATATTACAAATGTTATAACTCCAGAGTTTAAATTTTCTGCAAATCTTTCTGGACTTGCTCTTGAAAAAATAATAAAAAAACAAACAGATTTTTTAGCTAAGGAACATGCTAGAGAAAAATATAAAACAAAAAATCCAACATCAGAGCAGATAGAAAGTGTTAGAGAATACGCTAAAGCAGAAGCTATAGAAAACCTTTATGGAAGCAATGATTTTAGACCATCTACAATGAATACAAAATTTTTAATAGAAAGACAAGCTGATCTTCCTATGTTTGTTAAAGGTAACAATAATAATTGGATAAGAACGTATGAAAGGAGTAGTGAAGGTACTATTCAAAGATATGCTGTAGGTATGGGCAAGTATATTGCAGGAGTTGAAACTTTTCCAGAATACGTTAAAATAGATGGAATTAAATCACCTGGCGTTAAAGTAGAGCTAGGACAAATAGCACGTACTGACGCTGGATTAGCTTTAAGAAATTACACGCAATCATCAATAGAACAGTATTTAGGTATTAATCAAAAGCCAGCTTTTAGTATGGCTGTAAAAGCAGCAAATAATGCTTCTAATTTTTTAGCAAAAACACAACTGTCAATGCCAACCTCTGGTGTTAAAAATACTTTCTTAGGAAACATTCAAAACTTGTGGGCTTTTGATCTACTTGGAATTGCAAAAGGATATTCAGAAGTCTTTAAAAAAGAACATACAAGAGCATTAATTGGTGGAGGGCACACAGAACTTGGTACAAATATATATCAAGGTGGTAAAAACAAGTTTTACACTAGGGTAACAGAAGGTTTGTTTAAATTTGGTGGAATGGAAGCAACTGAAAAACTTATGAGAAACTTAACTGTTTTAACTAGTAAGTCTGATCAATTAAAAAATATAGAATTATTACGTAATAATAAAGAAGGTAGTAAGCTTTACAAAAAAGCTTATAATCGTTTAAGTAAATTTTATGAAGCATCTAATGCTGATATAAACCTTCTTAAAAAATATGGATTTGAACCACCTAAGGATAGAATGGGTAATTATATTTTAGAAGGGTTTAAAGGATCGACATTTGAAAAAATGAAGACAAGCAGATTAATAGAAAATGCTCATCAGTTTTTAGATACAATGTCTCATGTAAAAACTCAAGGCTCTTCTGCATCTATATTTATGCCTAAAGTTGCATCAAATCAATATGTAAGACCATACACATTGTTTAAAAGAATGGCATATGCAGCAACAGTAAATACAGGAAAAAATGTAAAACAAGCTGTTGAATCTGGAAACTATATGAGGTTAGCAGCAGGAGCTCTTGGAACGTATTTTGGTGGGCAGGCATTGCTTGGCATGTATTCTTACTTATTAGGTTCTCCAGTACCAAAAGAAAACTCTGGATGGTTTGAAAATATTAAAGTAGCGATGTGGCGTGGAGAATTTCTTGGAATACTCTCTGATATATTTAGCCCATATGAAGGAAATTCACAAAGTATGTACCCATCTATAGCTCAAACAGGAATTGTTATTGGAAAAAATATATATGAAGGAGCAACTGATAAAAAAGATTGGTTTGGAAAAGGGTTAGCACCAGACAAAGGTACTGCTTTTGACGAGATTTTAAGAAAAACTATTACTGTTTATAATGGTGCGACAAAGGCTATAGCATCTAGAACAAACCCATATAGTACAGAATCAGGTAAATTTAGATCTTTATATAATGATTTTGAAGATGAGTTTGATCCAAAAAAAGTAGATTCTCCTGAGTTTCCTAAAACAGTATTGTCTCCATACTTCAATGCACTTAGAAATGCTTTTGAAAAAGGCAATGAAAAAGAATTTGCAGAAGCATATATATTAGCACTTTATGCACATGCAGGTGAAACGTATCAAAAAGGTTATGATCTTGATGGAGTTAGAATAACCACAATAGATGAGGCTATAAAAAGAGCTAAGTCTACATTAAAAACAAGAATAACAAGATATAATCCAGCGAAGTCTCCTTCAAAGGGAGCTTCAGCACCTACAAAAAGAAAGTTTTTAGCATGGAAAAGATGGTTAGAGAGAGATTCAGATAAAAATTACATTGAAAGAATTACTGCTTTAGAAAAAGAATATAAACTAAAAGTTCAAAAGTTAAAAAAGTCTTTTCCACATTACGCTAGAACTCACAACCTAAAAGACCTTGCAAGCGATTTTTCACTGCTCTAGCTAGGGGTTTATCAAGCGATCTCTTCTTCAGTGGGCATTGACCAAGGTTTAGAATTTTCGTAGCTTAAATAGGCTTCTATCCCATAGATTGCAATTAATACAGCATCGCATGTTTTAAGTGTAATTTTTTTAACTCCTGGGCATCTGTCTATAGCCATTTGTTTTAACACTTTTTTTCTTATATTTTTGGGAAGTCCTTTTTTAACTTCTAAATGTGTTTGCCAAGTCTTTGGTGTTACTAGTACAGGTTTTAACTCGTATGTTGATAGTATGCCTTGCCATTGTCCATAATTTTGTCCAAATGTAAATGATCCTGCTCTACCATCTGTAGGAAATGCCCATACTTTTTCTAAAAATACTCTCGTTCTGTATGCAGATGTGTTTTCAATACACATTCCTATTAGCATTGTCATTCCATTAACATCTTCTGGACATGGATATACTTTTACATCATCTTCTGATATAACTGCAATACCACCACTTTTTCCAGGGTCTATCCCTATACATTTTTTAAAAGGTGATTTCACTTGTCTCCTTTGGTATAAATTCATTTCTGTTAAAAAATTCTTGTTCTGTATTGTATATTTTACATTTATCTCCATCGTAAAACATTTGTGCAGAACCTGTTTCGCCATACCTTACTTTGGCAGCTACAATAGTTATAAGATTTTTATTCTCTGGTTTTTGATCTATTTTGTATGAATAAAATACAAAAAATACATTTTCAGCCACCTGCTCTAGTGCTCCACTTTCAGCAAGATCAGATAATTGTGGTCTTGCAGTCCCTCTAGTCTCTAACGCTCTGTTAAGTTGAGACGCTAAAATTACAACACAACTATATTCTTTAGCAATCCATTTATAATCGTTTACAAGCCTTTCAAGCTGTAGCCTTCTTGGGTCATCAGGATTAGATGGTTTTATAAGTTGTATGTAGTCATCTAAAATTACGTCTGGTTTAAACTTTTTTATCTCTGTTGCAGACGATGAGAAATCTCGCAGTTGATCATACATCATAAATTTATCTGGACTATATTTTTTTGCAAGATATTCACGAACTCTATCTAATTCTTGTAGATTTTCTATATCGTATATTCCTTGCCTTATCATAGCATAAGAAAGTTTTTTTGATTCTATTGCAAGTAACTTTTTTAAAACTTCTACATTTGTAAGCTCTCTGTTAAAAAGTAATACTTTATGCCCACCATCTAAAATATTGCTTAACATATTAAGGAGCATTGTAGATTTACCATGTCCTGGTCTTCCACCAACAATAGTTATCTCACCTCTTGTTAATCCACCTGCAAAGTTATCTACGTTTTTGAAGTTGGTTTTTACTAAAAGCCTATCAGTATTTCTAATAGATTCTATAGCCTGTGATAGTGAATCATCTATGTCAAAGGAATTGTCTGGCCTTAGATTCATAAGTTCGCCAATTGTAGAATGTGCAGATACAAGTACATCAAAGGCATTAGAATTATTATTAACTGCAACCTCAGTAACCTGCTTAGTGCAAGACACTACTCTTCTAAGCAAATACTTTTCATAAACCTTTTTAGCATAGATCTCTATTGACGCAGTGCTACCACAATCATTAGTGCATTCAATTATAAAAACCTTGTCTACTCCTGCTACATAGTGGTCATTATTTAATTCGGCAGATACAGTAATAAGATCTATGTGTTCTTTTTTCCTAATCATAGACGTTAATATCTTCCAAAGCATTTTACATCTATGGTCATACCAGACCTCTTCTGCAATTATATACTTTGCAATATCATTATATTTTTCTGGATACGTTATTAGAGAACCTAATATTGATTGCTCTATGGATGTATCGTTTGGAAGTTCTTTAGAAATATTATCTCCTTAAACTCCAAGACCAATAAAACTATGGGGATGAGTCCAACAACTGCTGGTATCTTTTCATGGTAGTCTTAACAAGCCTTGATGTTATTTTTGTATTGTTTTTAGTAACACCACCAATGTTATTTAAGAAATGCTGTAAACGCTTTCTATAGAAAGATATTAACCACTCCCTCAGGTCTTCTTCTGATTCAAATTTGTCTGAGAATGTATCCAAGATGTTTCCTCTAGTTTTTTTATAACTTTACTTTCAACATCAGATTCATCGACTTGGTTAACTTTGTACAACGCATTTCCATCCTGCATTTCTAAAGGATGCATTGGTTGGCTCTTGTAATAAACCCCCCAATTGTTTTCCTTTAAAACCATCATTATGATTTCTGCTATCTTCATAACTGTTTCCTTTTTCTTATGATTAGTTACAATACCTCTATTTAATTCCATTTGAGCGTATCGTGCATCCATCTCTTTAAGAAAAGTTCTTCCATCAGATGATATATATATAATACCTAGTTCTCTTTTTACTTCTTTTTCCAATTTACCAAACCCTAACCTATGATGCTGTGAACTAGTAAAGTTAAATATTTTATCGTCTAAGTTGAAAAACTTTTATGCATCTCTTTCTAAACACTTATCTCTTTTAGCTTTTTTTATTTTTTTAGTTCCATATGCTTCTCTATAAGCACAATCCCTACAAATAGTTATTTCATTTTTAGTAAACCAACTAATCCATAAAAACTTAGCCCTTTTTGTTACGCTTTTGCACATATCGCACGAGTATGGACTTGATGGTTTCTCTTGTAGCATCTTTATAGTTGGAACTGCCATATTTTTCTACAAGATACTCTCTTATTCTTTGTGCAGAACTTTTTTTCAATTATAACGCTGGCAACTTTTTAGTTTCTTTTTTTGCTTTTTTAGGAGCACTTTTTTCTACTTTAGTATTGTTCATCATAGCGTTAGACAATTCTACAACTACATCTTCTAACTCTTTAAGATCATTTACTATAGTTTTCATCTTTCCTTCTAATAGATCTATTTTATTTTCCATAGTTATTCTTATGCCCATCTTCTTTCTCCTTTATTATATTTATTAATCTTTTATCCATAACCTCAATTATTCTAGCAGATATATAAACCATACCATCTAAAATTTCTTCTAAAGCTTCTAATTCAAAATCTCGACCATCTGATTTTATATTTTGATGTCCATATTTCCTTTCTCCAAGAAGAAGCCTTTCTTCTATAAGTTTTAAAATTCTACTATTCATCGTTATCCCCAAGTATTGTAATATTTGAATGCAATATACTTTTTAATAAATCTACTTCTTCTTCTAAATCTTTTATTTCTTTTAATAAACTTTGTACTATTTCTACCCAGTGACTATTCATTACACTCTAAACATATTACCCTTTTAAGTTTGTAAGTAGGAAAGTCGTCATGATACGCTCTTTCAATACCAACTGCTGGACTATAATATTCTTCATAGACTTGATCACATAAAGGGCACAGGTAAACATTGAAATTTGGTTGAGATCTATTATACCTATTTCTCTTATTTCTTTTTTCATTTCTATCATAAGAATCTTCTTTTATAATCCAGCTATTTACAGTCTTTTTCAATTTTAGAGCAGGCAGTTTTTAAGATTGTGCATTAAGTTAATAAGAAAGGTATGCACAGCGTTCATCAAGGCTTTATCAAAGGAAACGTACCTGCTCATATTTATCATCTTCTATTTGCTTTTTGTAAATTTTTTGCAAATTGCATTGTAATGCTTTTCTTTCTATATCTAAAAGCAGCTTCACTTAAAGTGCTGTCGTGTTCAGACTTTAACACTAGCATTCTTCTTCTTGTTGAATCTATAAGTCTATCTGATACTTTTATATTGCTAGGTAGTTCAGCACCTATACCTAGTTTGTAAAATTTTTTTAATTGGTCTTGATAAAAATTTATCATCAACCTTTTGTTTGAATATGTCATTTGACTTTGCATCTTATCTCCTTAATTCTAAAGGGTGAATAAACTGTTTACGTGTCTCGGTTTCCACAGTCTCCAATTATCCACCCTTTATTTTACCATTTAGGCTTTTTATTTTTTAATATATCTATACACAGTTGCTCTACTTATACCTAAAGTTTTAGCTACCCTATCAGCCTTAAACATTAAAGTATTTACAAGCAACCTAGCAAGCTTCTTTTTAACTTTAGAATGGAAGGTCATCAGTGCTAGTAGCTAGTTTTTTACCCTCATTCCAGGATTTAATAAACTTGCATCTCCATTGTGGCATAGACTTACCTTGATCATTAATCCAATCTTCTTTATGGCGACCAACAAAAGCAGTTACAGGCAAACCATTTATTTCTTTTGGATCTAGCGTAGGTAGTACAGATACTTCCATAGTTTTACCATTTACTTCACGACTAACAGTTTTAATCTCCATTCCTAAAGCTTGACAAAAACGTAAATATCTGTCATTGCCTTGTGCATTAGATACAAATTTATCACCATCCTTTGGCTCTAAAAATCTAAATACACCATTAGCTATTATGTTCCAACCAACATACGATTCTCCATCATGAGTAGAACCATCAGCAGTAGTATATTGCATCCCTCTATTCTCTGGTGCAACACATACTTTAAAGTTGTATATACATGCAGAAAACAAATTACCACTAGCTCTATCTGTCCATTGTGTTACTGTTGTACGAGCCTCTGCAATATGTCCTAAATATTCACCTTCCATTTTAGCTATATACTTTGGCTTTTGATTCTTAGCATTATCATCGCTTGGAATAAACAATGCTTCTTCATCATTCAATATATCATTCATTGTTGACATAATTTCTCCTATGAGTTTACGTAATGTTCCATAGCTTTATGGAAATTACCTTTATTTATTTTACCTAAACTTATTTGACTTTTTACAGTATCAATTAAGTCTTCTTTTTTATTATCTCTTAATGCAGAGATAAATTCTTTTGACTGATCATCTGTTAATGTGAAATCTGATGGTAGATCTTCACCAGCAAATATGTGTATTCCAAGGCCATGCAACGCAATAGCTTTAGCAAGACATCTTTGTATGCTAGTGTTTATCTGAAACGCATTAGGCTTTTCTATGGTCTTATTTCTATTGTCTAAAACAGGATGTACTTGTGTTGCTGGTACACCTTCTACAGTAACAGTAACCTTTACAAAATACCCACATTCAGTTGCTATAAATGGAGTTTTATTTTCTCCAAATTCGTGAACTTCCCACGTAGTTTCAGGATGCCTCTTTTTTAATTCTCTAACAGCATACGCCCAACTAAGATAATTAAACTGACCCTTTTTTTCCATTTCTTCAGTTACATTCACTTTATCAAGCTCTGTAAAATAATTAGTTTTTTCTTTCGCCATTCTTTTTTCTCCTTTACTCATCATTTATACTTTTAAGTTCTGCATACATATGTGCATCTATTTGGTTTACAAGTATATCATTTACATCATCTAATTCTGGTAGAAATTCCATACTAAAACCTAAATTAGAACCACCATTTTCTAAAAAGCTGTGATAGTGATCTTTTATATTTCCCACTTTAACCCCCTTTTCTTTTTTCTTTTTAACTTCCAATCTGGTTCTTTGCTCTGTCCAACAGGTGGCTTACAGTGATCAAAGTAATCACAGTACCCACAAACCCAAGCATTTGCTGGAGATGTACCCATTCTAAATCCTGGAACACCTTTTGAGTGTTCTTCATTTATTGAATACCAATACCTTCTAGCTTTTTCTACATACTCTAACGGCACAATAGATTTTCTTAATATTTGCGTATTTGTATTGTAATAAATAAACCCCATTTGATCAAGGTGACCATACTTCTCACGTACAGCTAAGCCATAAGTTCCAAGTTGTAATTTGTAATTTTCTTTCTCAAAAAGATCATTTGCAATTTCATTCTTAGTCCCCTTGGGATAAAGATTTTTCCAGCTCCAAGCATCAACAGTTTTAATATCATAAAGTTTTACCAAGGGATGTGTTTGACCATCTACCTCTTCCAAAACAAGTATATCATAAAAACCTCTGACGTTTAAGTCACGAATTTGAACTTCTTCTTCAATCACAAATTCAAGACTTTTCTTTTTTTTAGAAAGTATTTCTTTTTTTTCTTTTAAAACAATATTA
>MDTB01180426.1_pt1 | contig 19064 bp, 20 predicted proteins | sample 811161 | NCBI WGS metagenome assembly MDTB01 (sample SAMN05326650, study PRJNA326480) | marine metagenome | isolation source: seawater | place: Mediterranean Sea | collected 2009
GACTGGCAGAATGATTTCCGCCAGCGAGTAAATAATTTTCATGGAAATAAATAATATTAAGAGTTTAGTAATTTTTAACAAGAAACTTAGTATAATTTAGAATTATAATATGTTTAAATTATATATTATGGCTCAAAAGAATGAAACACAAAATTTAAAATATCAGAATTATATAGCAATTACAAATCAGTTACTAATTATTCATGATATTCTTCACGATTTTAGTCCTAGTTCAAATAAGGCTAGATTATCAAAGTCAACAAATTTAATTAAACAAACTATTTTATATGTTACAGATATTAAAGCTAATGCCTTGACTGGAGGTATGCCGAGGACCAGAAGGAGGAGAACAACACAAAATATTGGTAGGAGTTTCAACGGTCCGCACCTATCAAGAAACGAAAAAAATGAGATAATTGAATTCTTTACTATGAATTTACTTCCAGCTAGATTATTTAAAAAAATAATAGAATTGAAAGGAAAGACACGCGATGAATTTATGAATAAGTGTTTTGTATATCGTCAATATATTAAACCTCTCCGCGCTGGTATTATGTCACGTAGTGCTCGAGCCAAATACCGTTTATATACTTTTAGTATAAAACTAGACGAGATAAAAAATATTACGGAAGAAATACAAAAATCATATCTTAATAGCTTTTTGGAAATTTATAATACTAATCTTAGTTTTTCTCATCGTAGATCTTTACGTATTGCTAGTCAAAGACCAGATTTAGATTTAGTTGACCTATTTTGTATTATTTCTAATATTAGAAATAACTGGTCGATAGATAATTATTTTATGAATTCTAAATATCCTGATAAGAAAGGTATTGAAGGAAATTTTATTACAGGCGTTAATTTCACAAATATTCCTTCCTCTATTTTGAATAAAATTTCTAATATTTTGATATCTTTTGTTGATAATTATGATATATTAATATCAAAAATTTTGTCTTCAGACAGTGGCCCAATCCTTCAAGATTTTACCGAAGAAGATTACGCACATGTAGTTATGAATCCGAATGCTATGTTTGGTGGACAGCGAGGAGGGGCAGTCATAGACGACTTGGTAAACGAATTTGAAAAAAATTTAATAAAAAAAGAGGAAGAAATTGTTAAAACGAAAGGAAAAATGAAAGAGGAATTGAAAAAGCAATTGTATGAAGCAGAGCAGCGCAAACGTGAGGAAGATCGTACTGCTGCAAAGGCTGATTCTGGAAGTGATTTTTCTATAGAAGATTGGATGGCGATTATGGAAGAGGATTTTCTCGCTAGTAAAAAAAAAATATTAGATGAAGTAGCAAAAGAAGAAGAAATTATAAACAAAAAAATTGAAGAAGAATTAGAAAAAATAACAGACACAGAGACAGCTGCAGCTAGGAGAGCAAAAATGATACAGATGGGAAATAAAGTAGAGAGTAACGCAAAAAGATGGAGAAAAAAAGTTACCGCCCTCTCTTTAGAAGAACAGGTCAATCGCCCGGGATCTGAACGTGGAGAATCAAAATTTGAAGCAGGTATGGAATTCCAAAGGCAAATGATGGAAAATGAATTGCGGAGACAACAGCAGGAAGAGCCTGCTAAACAGCAAGCAAAAGATAGTGAAGCAAAAGATGGTGAAGCAAGAGCTCGCGAGGAAAAACATGTTAATGACGATGAAGTGAAAGGGGAAGCAGCTAATGATATTATACAACAAAAAATGGAATCACAACAAGAGTTAGAAAAAACGCGTAAAGAAATAGAGTCAAGTGCTCTGGAGGAAGGAATAAAAATGCTTGAAGGAATGGACGAAAAAAGAAAAATAGGTAATGTTGTAAATCAAATCCTTCCAAACATTAAACTAACAGATATTCATAAAAGACAACTAATATACAATAGACAATATAATGGGTTAATTCATGCCTTTGATGTATTAATGAGTAGTTATTCACAAATAAATGATATAGATGATTTAATTTTATTGAATTTTGTTTATGTTATTAAAACTTCATTTGTGGTTTATAAAAATTTACAAGAGAATGAAATTGATCTTATGACCATATTTCAACAACAAGAATATAAAAATATGGTTTTTATTGGATTTTTACTTATAACATTAAATGCTATACAAGTTGGAGATTATTTTTTTAATGAAAAGGAGGATCCATTTTTAATAACAGAAAATTTTATAGATATTATAACTAATGATTTAATTGATGCAAAATTAGCATTGAAAAAAACTACTGTAAATGTTGATGATGAAGATTATTATTCAGATGACCCGGATCATGACGTTCATGATTCAAAAGTTGAAAACGGTCAACCGAAAGAAACAAAAGGTGGTGGAATGTCTATAATTCAAAAAGGCGGTAATGTAAACGATGATATTATTGAGGAAGCGAATTTTTTAGTACAGCCCATCATAGATCAGATTATACAATCTACACCACCACCTCAAATACAAAATGCAAAGTTAGATTTTTATTTGCGTTGGCTCATTACTAGCATTGGTTTATTGACCTCGTTTAAGTCGCAATTTAATCAGATATATGAAGATGATTATAAAAATTTATTAAAGAACGCTCTCTCGGATATTAAAACAAAGATAAGAGCAGAAGCTATTTTTAACACGGGATTTAGTAATATTTTTGTAAATAAAAGTCAAAATTTTATTCAAATGAAAAATTGGATTAATCAGATTCAAGGACCTCTTTCTACTTTAAATAATAAGGTTTTGGGAATACCTATGGCTTGGAATGGAAATAACAATTTTAGAGTAGGTTCTAGTTTATTTAATAATAACGCATTTGAGAATCTAAAAAAGTTTATACAACCATTTAATGCTCAGGCTGACCTCACCGCCACGGATAATGGTGTAAATTATGAAATAGATTTAGAATTATTTGTAAAATTTCCTATAAGATGGATTTTTTTAAATGCCCAACAGAGAGGTCGTGCTTTAGCTGGTTGGCGTTATTTTTATGATATAGTTTCCAATTATGATCAGCCACATAACCAAAATGTATTTCGCAATGATCCTTTAGTTATCCGTATGTATACAGAAATTGACGGCCCACAACAACCAGCGAGAAGAATTCGGGCTAAGAGAGTAATAGCTAGATTATTATATGAACCTATGGATACTTTGATAGCACAGATTAAAGGATTTTTTACTAATTCATCATCAAAATCTCCACCTAGTTATTTAGGATATAGAATAGACCAGAGACAAAAAAACTTAGAGAAAAAAAGAAAACAGGTTTTAAGTATGATAAATTTAGAAGTAAAAAAAGCAGAAAAACAAAAAAGGATTGATGCGCGTCGAGCAGCCCAAGAAGCAAAAGGTCGACTAACAGGTGATACACAAAGTTTTGCGGATCATTTAACACAATACATAGCTATTATGGGATTAGATAAAATGACGGCTGTATTCAATGAGTATTTTTTAAATTATAAACTATCACATGATGCTCTAAACTATAACGATAAACCTCATTATTGGGCTACAATCATAAGTAGATATTGTATAAGTTATGATGAATGGAAATTAAATCTGGATGCTGCCGTCACGCGGTTGAGACAAACTGCTAATGTAACAGATCCATTTATAATATCTACAATTAAGAATATGTTTCCTATGGGTAATCATGAAAATGCGAATTCTACTCAGGTAGATGAATTCATACAACAGTACTCAACTATTGATATAGGCACTCAACTAGTGAGAAAAATATGTGGATTAGAATTATATTGTATAGCTCAGGCGGCAGGATATTTTTACGAGAAGAAAGGACAGACATCGACGCATTTTATATTAAATCATCGTGGCTCTACATTAGGAAACATAGTTCCAGGAAACGGGTCATTAGATGAAAGATTAAGAACAGGAATGGAAGATATTTTAACTAATAGTTATAGAGGTCATAACAAAGCAACACCATTTAATTCTCAAGCATGGAATACACCTATTAATTGGAACGAAGACGGTAAACTTTTTAGTTTAAATGATGTAAAAGAAAACATGTTAATTTATGGAAGAACAGAGGATATTTGGAAGAGTAAAGGTCTAGTGCTCAATAAATTTAAACTAACACAAAGTCCATTAAATACAAGATATATAATAAATAATGCTGCTGATCTTAAGAATTTGATAATTCCATATCAAACTCAAAACATGAAAACAAAATTTTATCCTAATACTCCAGCCGAAAAGAATCGTATTTTTAATGATGCGAATGTTAATAATATATGCACTACAAGTTCGATAGTAGATAAACAACCACAGTGTACTTATAATGTCGCGGAAACAAAAAAAAATAGATTAAGTTTAAACACTAGATTTGAATTATTACCCGCTCAAGATCTAGATAATATATCATATATTGGTAATGTTATTAATAAACATAGAATAAATGGTGAGGACCAAAATGGCATGGTAGTATTATATAATATTGATTTACTATGGCTCGATTTTAATATTCATATAAATAAGGTTATAAATATAGAAACAGGGGCTGATTTAAAAGCACCATTAGTGTATGAAAATGTATTAGAGGCTATCCGTAATTACAATGATGAAAATATTCCTCATCCCAGGGTAAAGAGTATAAAAGATTTTTGGGCCAATAAGCGAAACGATGATATCTTTTTCAATAAAATATTAACAAATATATTGGTAAAAAGTCAAGGAGATATGATACAAGAAATTAACGCCACATTTAAATATGGAGCTATGGAAAATATGGAAGACTGGCAGAAGGATCTGACAAAATCTACCCCTGAAGAAAAAGATAAGTATAAAATGGTTACAGCTAATCCGGATTTAGTTACTAATGCGCTTAATCCTAACCCGTTTAGAATAGGTATATCCAACGATCAACCAGCTGGTGTAAGAAAAGTGTTATATAATTTATATAGCATATTAGGTATGACTTATAATACCGCAAATAATAGAGCACATATGAATCTGAATAATATATCTGGATATTTTGGAGGCACAAATACATTTATGTTAAGAGCTAACCCTGGGTCAAAAAAAGTAGACATCGGTTTCTCTCCAGCTGTGAAACCAAGAACAGCATTTGTAGGAGGTAAAAGAAGAAAGAAAACAAAAAGAAAAAGAAGAAAAAAGAAAAGAACAAAAAGAAGAAATAAACGAAAAAAGAAAACAAAACGTAGAAGAAAAAAGAGAAAGCAAACTCGTAGAAAAAGATAATATTAATAATAAAAAAAAATTTACTATTAATATAATGAAAACTAGAAAAAAGAGACATAGTTATTATAGGGCAATTTGTGTATTTCATGATAATAAAACAAAGGTTAGTGGAGTTATTAAATTTACACAACGCAAAGGATCTAAAAATGTGCGAGTAGAATATGAAATAAAAGGATTAAAAAATGGAAGACACGGATTCCATATTCACGAATATGGTGATTTAACAGATGGTTGCATGAGTTCATGTTCTCATTTTAATCCTTATAAATGTAATCACGGAGGAAGACACAGTAAAGAAAGACACGTAGGTGATTTAGGAAATGTAACAACAAAAAATGGAGTAACAAAAGGCAAATTTTATGATAATTACATATCATTAAATCCAAAAAGTAAATGTTGTATCATAGGTAGATGTGTAGTTGTTCATGATAAAGAGGATGATTTGGGACAAGGCGGGGATGAAGAGTCATTAAAAACTGGAAACGCCGGTAAACGGTTAGCATGTGGTGTTATTGGTCTTCAAAAAAGGTGTTAAGCAAACTTAGGTGCCTCTTCACTTGGAGAACGACCAGTAGAACGCTGTCCATGAACAACCTTCCATGAACCATTAACCTTCTGTAATACAGAAGTCAATACAGCAACATCATCATTAGAGGTTCCCTTGTAGTTAAATACACCATGAGTAGTATAACAAACATAAGCTACATCGCCTACAATTTTTAATTTATTAATTCCAACAAGTTCATTAGAAGTTACAGAAACATCAGCATTATTCATCATAGCTTCCCAACCAGATTTGTCTAGAGGATTACCTGATGGACGTACAAATACACAATCATCAGCCATATGTTTCATACCGACATTATAATCTTTATGACACATATCTCTAATTACATCTTCAACTTGTTGTTCGTCGGTTTTCATAACTAAACTACGAATAGGTGTAATTTCTGGAGGGGATGCAACTAAAGATTTAATCATTTCAAAAGTTCCGTCTTCATGACGAAATGCGATATAACTTTCTTGATCTTCTTTACTTTCCCATTCCTGCCAGATAACAATTTTATTGGAATCTTCACGGGACTCATACATATCAATTGATTTACAACCCTTCCATCCACGGGCAACAATTAGACCATTCTCTCCAGCAACAAAGGCGACAAATTTGTCTTTTGCCTCAGAATCTTTAAGGGTAAAAACCGCACAAACACGATAGCTTGAATTAGCCATTTATAAATTATTTTAATAAAATTTATTTAAATGCTTATAAAATTGAATATTATTATCATTTTTTATTTAAATAATATTAAATTATGTCGACATCAACACAACAAAAGAATACTTTAGAACAGAATACAAAAAATATGGTTTCTTTACAAGAAAGTATAGTAAGACTTATAAATGTTGTAGAAAGATTACAAAAAACAGTTAAAAACCAACAACAAGAAATTTCTGAATTACAAAAAAAATTTAATAAAATATCTAAAATACCTTTAATTAAAAAAATATTAAATAATAAAAAAATTAATCTTTGATGAAAATTATATATAAAATTTTTATCAAATTACACCTACTATAGGCATATCCGTGTTTTCTTTATTTAAAAAATCTGAGTCCTCTTGACTTATCTCCTTATATATCTTTAAAGTTTTTTTTCTTTCATATTCTCTTATAGGATAAGATAATATGCTACACAATTTCGAAGAAATCTTTCCCATATACCTTAGTATTATATTTTTTATTTATTTTGCTTGCACTTGTTATTTTTTTTATTTTTTTCTTATTTTTTTTTCTCTTGTTTTTTTTTAACATATGATTTGACATAGCTATACTTAAAACAATTCCCATATAAATATTATCAATATAATTTATATTAATCTTTTACTGACTTCATCGCTTCTTTTATAGAAGCCAATTTTGCAAGTTTCTTTTTTATTACTTTATCGTATTTCTCTTTTTCTGTTTTTAATGGACATATTGCTGATAAAGATTTCTGCCAAGTATCTAATTTTTTTGGGTCATTGTTATATCCTGGATTTTCTTTCTCCCAATCAGTTAAAGAATCAACTAACTTAAACTTTGTATTTGTTACAACTGTATTTAATTGACTACCATCATCTTTTACCCAACCATCTTCATTTTTCACCATAAATTTTAATCTTTTCTGGTCTGTTGAATGTATTGGTCTTTCTGTTGGGCTTAAATCCTCTAATTGTTTTGTTAATATATTAGACATACCTTCAATATAACCATTTTGAGTTGTATACGTTAAATCTTTTAAAGATAAATTTATGTTGTCTACAAAATCTTTCAACGTTTGTGCATTTTTACAATGTTTATCCAAAAATAAATTTACGTTAATTATTGTATTATTTGTATTATTATTTTGATCACCACTAATATGTTGAATTATTGTCTGAGTTTTTGACTTCTCTACATTTTCATTTTTTCCTAAAATGCATTTTTTTTTATGTCTCCATAATGTAGTTCTACTTTTATACGTTTTTTTTACAGTTTTCACATTCAAAAAGTTGATTTACTCCTTTTTTACTCGTTTTTGAAACAAAAGTGAAACAATTTTTTTTATGTTTTGCGGTAAGGATATGTCTATCCCAATTTGATTTTTGTGACGCGATATAGTGACAACATTCACAAAAATTGTAAATACTCCTTTTTACTCCTTTTTTGTCTAAATGAAACATTTTTGAAACAATATATATAAATGTCCAGAATATTTTTAAGTTTTTTACACAAAAAGTTCTTTTTTTTTAGTGCCTAAAATTTTATGTAGGTAATTTTTTTTTTTAAAAATATCATTTTTTCCTACATTATGGTTTAAAGTCAAAATGTATGCGTTTTTCAGAAAAAACTTTTATGAAAAAATCCATTTTGGACATTTTTAAAATGTTCAAAACGCCAATGTACAGACTTTTCCATATAAAAAAATATTCATTTTTTAAAAATTGATTAAATATAAATCTTTTTTATTATATATAAATGCAAACCACAGGTAAAAATAGAAATACAATCGACAAATTTTATACAAATGCTAATATAGTCAATAAATATATCGATAAATTTAAACCTTTTATTAAAGATAATGATCTTGTCATAGAACCAAGTGCTGGAAATGGTGTTTGGACAATACCTCTTCATATGTATAATCTTATAGCTTTTGACATTCAACCTGAAGGAAAAAATATTCATCAATTGGATTTTCTAACTTTAGATTTATACAAATTTCAAAGTAATTTACATTTTATAGGTAATCCACCTTTTGGAAGACAATCTTCATTGGCAAAAAAATTTATTAAACATATAACTTCTTGTCAAAAAACACAAACAATTGGATTTATTTTACCAAAAAGTTTTAAAAAAGATAGTTTTCAAAAGGTGTTTCCACTTCATTACCACTTGGAATATCAAGATGATGTTGGAAAGGACGCATTTCTTACAAATGGTAAGCCATATGATGTTCCGTGTGTATTTCAAATATGGGTAAAAAAAGATTATAATCGTGAAAAACCAATTAAATTAAACCCTAAGGGTTTTGAATTTACAAAAAAATTACAAGGACAATACGCTTTAAGAAGAGTAGGAGTATATGCAGGTAAAATTATAGATATGATGAATGTTTCATTAGAAAAAATATCAGAACAAAGTCATTACTTTATAAAATTAAAACAAAATAATGACAAATTTATTGGAAAATATAATTCAATTAAATGGGAACATAATAATACAGTAGGTCCAAAATCTATTTCAAAACAGGAATTTATAAGAGAAATAAATAAAATCATATAATATCATATAATATCATAAAATAATTTTTTTAATGTTTATATTTATATATATGGAAGAAGATTTAATTTCAATTGCCGGTCGTTTAAAAGCTAGAAAAAAAGCAGAAAATAAGTCAAAAAAAGCTACAGAAGAAAATGAAAATAATAAGTGGATTAAAATTCTTGATGGAACCATAGGTCATAGAAAACTTGTACATCAATTTATGGATTCTGTATCAAAAGTTCAAACGCAACACGTCACTAAGGAAATGAATGAAAAATTTATAGATTTATATGAAGATAATGGTATTCTTGATGATGGAGAATTCAAAAGACTATGGAATGAAAACGGAGTGCAAGACTATTATTATTGTTTACCTAAATGGTCTACTTCTCACGATGGTATGATCATGTTTATTATACCTAAAAATTTAGCTACTGGATATCAAGAATCAAACAGATTTTATTATGCTGATGATAATGAGGATAATCCCTGGTGGAAAAAATTAGGAATGATTAATAAAATAAAATTTAAAGGTAATGAGTATTTAATTTATGATTTTCCTTATGAAATACCAGAATTAGATGGAAATCCTATTGAATTTGAACAAGAAAATGGTAATGGAGGAGCACACACTACACAAATGCTATGGAAAAGACGTAATCATATGGTAAATCTAAGACCTAATGAAGATGAAGGAGAAAATTATGATCATTTATATACTAAAGCTTATATGGAGGAAATGAAAGATTGGTTTTATCGTATTTTCTATAATGAGGAAATTACAAAAGTATTATTAGGCGATCCAAGTTATTGGGAAAGATTTAAAAATAATTTAAATAAAATATATAATTGTTCTTCAAGAAATGCAAGAAATAATAATTATTGTGCAATATTGGGTGGTAAAAAGAAAAAGAGAAGAAGACGTACAAAGAAAAAGAGAAGAAGACGTACAAAGAAAAAGAGAAGAAGACGTACAAAGAAAAAGAGAAGAAGAAGACGTCGTTAATTATTTACATAAATGACCATACACCATCATAAATAAACTCCATATTCTATGCATCTATATTTTCGTTTTCCATGCTTACATTTTAACTTTTTTCTCATTTCTTTTTGACACAATTTACAATAAGGATTACCTGATTTGGTTTCCTTTTTTATATTTTTTATTGAAGTCTTTACGAAATATTTTAATGTCAATTCTTTTACTATATTACATTTAGTACATTTATGTTTTTCCATATAATTAACAAGTTAGTTTTTCTCTAATCCATTTTCGTATGACATCATTTGTTGGATTTAATATTTGTAATAAACCATCTATATAAAAAGGTTTTATATCATCTGTAGTATCGTTACTAGATAAAATACATAGTGTGTTGTATATTATTTTCAATATTTCTTTATTATAAATTAGTTTGATATTTTGAAATACTGTATCAATGTTAATAGATTCTTTACTTGGGTCCTTAAATAAATCAGGTGATTCTAATTCTAAAACATTTTTATATAAAGACAAAGTATGTGTAATAGCGGTTTGTTCTGTTGACGAATATGTTGTTGTTAGTTTTTCTATACCTTTTATAGCTCTATCTAATATATAATTATAAATTTTATTATCTTCACTTTTATACCATTTATAATATCGACGAATTGCGTGAAATAAATAATATAAATCATCCTTTCCATCGCTATTATACCATCTCCATGCTCCTTGGAACCAAGAAGGTGGATGTAAATGTAATATATTATCGCTTACACTTACTTTTGTTCCAATGGGGGAATACGATAATAAAGACAATTGAACCATTACTTGAAGAGGTTCTAGAATCATATCACTTCTTTCTTTTTTTGTTTTAATATCCATATAATATTTAGTGTTCTTTTTTTTAAACTTATTATTTAACTTATAAATGTATCTTAAATTATTTACAATATTATAATTATATATTATTTGTTCCATATATTAAGTATATAATTAATTATAAACTTAGATACTATAATTTATATTATATATAATGTCAGAAGGACTAAAATTAACAGTTACTGAAAAGAACGAACCGCCACCAGAGTTATTTTCAAATAACCAACCTGTATGGCAAATGGTACAAGGTGAATTGAAACAAATTTGCGTGTCACAAACTGGAGATCATATTTGGGGGGTGAATGAATTGGATAATATTTATTATCGTAATGGAATTGATGCGAGTTGGGAAAGAGTAGAAGGATTCTTGAAACAATTATCTGTTGATGGTGATCATGTTTGGGGAGTGAACAAATTTGATAATGTTTATTATCGTAATGGAAGACACGGAGAATGGTTAAGAGTAGAAGGATTCTTGAAACAAGTTCATGTAAGTAATGGAGGTGCTCATGTATGGGGAGTAAATGATGCTAATGAAATTTATTTCCGTGAAGGAATCGATGGTTCTTGGAAAAAAATGTCATAAATTATTTAATTTAAAATTAACTTAGAAAAAAAATACGATTAATTATTTATAATGGAACAATCACAAGTTCAAAATACACAATCGACTGGTCAAGAACAATCTTCTCAACAACAGGTTGATTTTTTAAAAGTAGATGTTAGTGCAGGTAATGAGAATCTAGCTTTAAACGTTATGGTTGTGTTACTTAATTTGGCACAAAGGAGAGGAGTTTATACTATTGAAGAATCAGCAAAAGCCTGGGAATGTATTAGAAAATTTCAAAAACCTGTCACTACACAACAAGACGCTACTACAAGAGAATCATCTGAAAACGTTACTATGGATGTGACAGAAAAGGAACAATAAATCTTAATATAATTTATATAAATTATATAAAGGTTTATCTTTTAAAATAATAATGGATTGTAAATCGAATGAAAATTTATCACGAGAAGAATATAAAGAATTTTTATTCCCTGAAAATGATAAAAGATTAACTACTTTTAAAACTTTTAATAGAGAAAAACAATTAAATTCTATTTATATTGGTAGTATTATAACAGAAATAGGTGAAGAAAAATATATTAACTTAAAATCAGGTGAAAATAAAGTAGAAAAAGATAAATTAGAAAAAATGTATAATATTGATATTAATGAATTAAATGAAAAAATTAAACGAATTGAATATAATAAACAAGAAAGAGAAAAAGAATATCTTAAAGAAAAAGAAGGAATAAGAGAAAATATAAAACAAGAATTAAATAAATATCATGAAGAAAGGTATAGTAATGTTAAAGATGAATTAATAAAAATTAAACTTAAATGGGAAGAATATACTGAAAAAAGATTAGAAATTCAAAAAGAAAATAGTGACAAATTACTTTTTCAAAAAGATGAAATGGAGAGAAAATTAAATGAACAGAGAGAATTATATGAAAAAAAAATAGATGATTTAAGAAAAAAAATAGATTCGATTAATAATGTAACAGATATTTCTACAAAGAAAGGTCAAGAAGGAGAGAGTTGGGTATATAATGAATTGGTTCGTCAATTTAAATCAGCTCAAGTTCAAGATTGTCATACTAAAGGGCATAAGGGGGATTTTACTATTACAGAAGGAGATGTAAAAGGTATGTTTGAATCAAAAAATTATACTAATAATGTTCCGAAAAGAGAAATACAAAAATTTAAAAAAGATATTGAAAAAAATGCTGATTTAAGATATGGTGTACTTATAAGTTTAAAAAGTGGTATAGTTAATCATAAAGATTTCTGTTTAGAATTTTGTGGAGGTAAACCTATAGTTTATTTACATGATGTTAAAAAAGACCCTTTTAAAATAAAAGTAGCATATGATATTTGCCAATTAATATTAAAAAATATAGATTGTTTTGATATAACTAAAGAAGAAATGCAACAACAATTAATTGAAAAAATAAAATTTATAACAAAACGACACAAAAAAATGAATAATATGTTAACAAATTTTACAAATAATATGAAAGATGAATTAGAAGAGCAATGGGTTGATTTTAAAGAATTTATTGAATATATAAATTTAAAAAATTAATTTTTTAACATTTCTCTATATAAATTTTGTATTGTATGTATTTTTAATTTGTTCAGTAGTTTTTCAATTGTTTTAGAATTATATCTTCTTAATGTTTTATTTACCTTTTTTTCAAATATTTTTCTTGATTTTTTATTATTTTTTAATTGAATTATTATTCTTCTTTTAAATTCATCTTTTGCAAGTTTAAATTTTTCTGAATTATTTTTAAAATCAGTAGCAAGGCCATTATTATCAATATGTTTTCGCATTACGTGTTTTTCTATGTGTATTAATTTTCTTTTACCAAATTTATCAGGTAACCATAATATTCTTTTTGTTTTTGGTATATTATCAAAACCAATTACTATATCTTGTTTGGTTTTACTTTTTTTATTTTTTCTGGTTTTACTTTTTCTGGTTTTACTTTTTGTAAGAGTTCTTTTCATTTATATAATGTAATTAAAAAAAAAATTTAATAATATTATATATTAATATGTATGATTATATGTTTCGATTTATATTATTAGGTGACTGTGGTGTAGGTAAAACAGCATATGCTAGTAAATTAATGGATTTAACTTTTGATGATAAATATATGACTACAATAGGTGTAGAATTTTTTACTAAAACAATTATGATTGATAAATATATAATAAAATGTCAAATTTGGGACACTGCTGGTCAGGAAAGTTTTGCCCCTTTAGTAAAATGTTATTATAAAGATATAGCAGGAGCTATATTAATATTTGATGTAAATGACAAAGATAGTTTTGATAATTTAAAGGATTGGTTGTGTAAATTAAATGTTAATGGACCTTCTCATTATCCATTTTCAAAGTTAATTATAGGTAATAAAACAGACCTTAATAAAAGAAAAATAAAATATACAGATGCTGAATTATTTGCTCATAGAAATGGATGTTTATATAGTGAATTAAGTGTAAAGAATGATAATATTTTATCATCTTTACAGTTAATATCAAAAGATATTTTTACATTTAAAGATAAGAATAAAGGAGTTAGATTAGGCTATAAAAATGTAAATTTGAAAATAGATAATAAAAATAGGGATAGTTGTTGTAATATATGTTAAAATTGATATAATTGTGTTATTATTATAGAAAAAGACCAATCTCTGTTATTTAAATTAACTTCAAATCCTTTATCATTTAATAATTTTATTTTGAATTTTGATAATTTTACAGGTCCGAAGTATTTTCTTTTTGTTATACTTGGATTACTATTTTTAAATACTATAGGAACTGTATAATTTTTTGGATCTCTATTTATAGGAATTCTTATTAATAAATCACTTGATGTTGGAGAGAAATATCTATCTACACCCTTTTCTTCCAAAGCTAATTTTATTTGATTATAGGTATATTCTTGAGCTTTAGTTAGATTAGTTCTTAGATCTATATTTAAATCATTAGTTGAACAAGCTCTTTCGTTGTTAGTTATATCAGAAGTATCTTGGCATTCATATCCAGATTGTCCTTCTTTTCCAGGATAAAAATTCCCTTCTCCAAATCTAGCATCCATAGTTTGAGTATTAAAATAAGAAGGTAATTTAAAAGAACTTACTTGATTATCAACTATTGATATTAAATCTTTATTAGGTTTATTATTATTAAAATCATCTAAAGTTATTAAAAAATATTTTGGACCGTGAAGGTCCAGAGGTGCTGTTCCAGTCTTTGACCCTCCACTTGATAATATTTCAACAGATTTTGTTCGAAATCCTAATAACCATCCTAGATTGTAATCTATCTTGCTCCCTGAACCTATTCCACTCGCTCCACACGCACTAGTGGCTGTTTGAACATACCAATTTAAGGAAATATCTTGTGTAGTATGGTTATTAACTATTGTTATTTTATTAGAAATAGAACTATAAGAAAAATTTAGATCATAAGCTGAACAAGCTGTATTTAAATTATTAATTAATTCAGTTTCTGTATAATTTCCTTCTTGTATAGTAATAGGGATATAATTATTATTTTTTATTATTTGAAAGTGATTTGTACCGTAATCGTTACTAAATACATACCAACTATTAGGTATTTCTACAGTATCTACAGTAATATCAACTACATTTGTTAATTGTTCATTAAGATTTACGGTATAATTAGTTGACGTATAAAGTCTATTTTCAGAATTTTTTACTGATAATGTGTTTCCATCTTCACACATTAACGAATTAGGATTCAAAATTTGTCGTGATATACTATCCAAATTTAAAACTCTTTGAATTTCATATCTCATTAATGGGTTTTTAACTCCTTGAATATTATCTTTTACCTGATAATTTTCATTTATTGCCTTCTTTTTTATACCAATTATATCTTTTTCTTTATTAATTATTTGATTATACTCTATTTCATCATCTTCTCTGTCATCTTCTCTATCAACTTCTTTAAATTCTTGATATTGTTGATATAATACTTTCCCAGCATCTGTATAATCCTTTTTATAAGCATCCTTCCAAGTATTTTTATTATAAAGTTCTAAATTATCAATTAATTTCTTTTCTACTTTATCAAAAAAATTTAAATATTCTGGTCTATTTTTGAATTTATTTTTTATATTACTTATTCTTGTTGTAATAATACCTTTATTTAACGGTATTGTTTCAAATTTTAAAATATAAGCCAATTCTTCTATATCATAATGATTAGGGTCAAAATCTGTCTTATCTGTCATTATATATATATTTATAAATTTATTAAATATAAGTATTATTAATTAATAATATTATTATATAACTTAAATTTTCTTTAAAATTGAATTTTATTTAGTTAAATTATTATTTATTTAAATTTGAAATAATATATAAACTAATATGTCTTTAAAAGTAACTAATGAATGTGATATATGTTGTGAGTTATTTAATAAAACAAATCATAGTAAAACAGTATGTGGTCACTGTTATCTAAGCGTTTGTAAAACGTGTGTCAGGAATTATTTATTAAATACAACTTCATTACCCCATTGTATGAAATGTAAAAAACCTTGGAACAGGGAAATAACACAAAAAAGTATTACCAAATCTTATTATAATTCTGTTTATAAGGAAAAAAGAAAAGATATGCTATTTGAAACAGAAAAGGCAAGATTCCCGGAAACGATGCCTGCGGTTGAAAATTATAAGAATATTGCAAACATGAAATCTGAAAAAATTAAGTTAGATAATTTTATAATAGAATTGGAATGGCAATTAGATGTAGCAAAAGGGAAATCTTTTCAAATAAAAAATAAAATAAATAGAGCAAAAAACGGACAATTAGTTGAAAAAGATAAAAAACAATTTATAAGAAAATGTCCCAGAGATAATTGTGAAGGTTTTCTATCATCTTCTTGGAAATGTGGTGTTTGTAATGTATGGGCGTGTTCAAAATGTTTTGGAGAAAAAGGATTTAATAAAGATGATGAACATACTTGTAATCCAGATGATGTTGCGTCGGCTGAATTAATAAAGAAAGAGACAAAACCGTGTCCTAGTTGTGGGACTCGTATTTTCAAGATATCAGGTTGTGACCAAATGTGGTGTACAGGTTGTCACGTGGCATTTTCTTGGAAAACAGGATTAAAAGTGAATGGTGTAATACATAATCCTCACTTCTATCAATACCAAAAAGAAGGTGGAGGAGCAGTTATTCAAAATCCAGGAGCTCAAATATGTGGTGGATTACCTGGATATCATAGGTTGAGATTACTTATTAGCAATTGTCGCAGAAGAGTTAAAAGTAATTTACAAGTATGGACAAGTGTTGAAAATCATTTTATCAACAATTGTGAAAATATGAAGAATATGGCACAATATAATCCTTCAATATTTATGGGTTTTACTAATACTATAATGAGCATTTTAAGAGGAGCACAACATTTTCAACACGTTATTATTGATGATATAAGAATTGTGTGTCAAAGAGGTAAAGATAATACATCATTAAGAATTCAATTTATTTGTGGAGAAATAACTGAAAAAAGTATGAAAAAAACTTTACTAACACGTGATAATAAATTAGAAAAACAAAAAGCTTTATTAGATATTTATGAATTAATGATGGTTATTTATACAGAAACCCTTGTATATTTTGAAAGAACGATTGAGGAATTTAATACGTTATACAAAAAAGATAAGGATGAATTGATTAGTGGCGGGAAGTTAGAGTGTGATAAAATATATAAAATTAAACTTACGGCAAATATTCAAAAATTATATAAAAATATTGTATGGAAGATAGAAGAACTTGAAAAGGTAAGAAAATATTGTAATAAAGAATTATGTAAAATTAGTGGTGTTTATAATCAAGCTGTGAGTTTAATTGATGGGCGATATGAAACACCACGTTTTAATAAAGATTTATGTAAGGAAGAATTGAAAAAAAAAAATTGTGGAACTTTAAATCCTGTTGTAAGTAAAAGAGATGATGGAACATATTTTCTTGAAAGATATCGAGGGCGACTTATATATGCTTAAATAAATTATCAAACCATTTTATTAAAATTTTCTCTAATATAAAATTTTTTTTTAAACTTTTACATATATGACCCTTTTTCTTTTTACCACAAATAGGACATAATTTAATTAAATCTTGTTCTCTTCTAATTCTATAACCTTTACAAATATGATTTTTTTTTGGTAAACCACATTTTTTACATATATATTTTCTTTTATCAAAATTTATAGTTGAACCTGTTGTTAATATTCTTTCCCAAGGCAAAATAATACATCCTTGACCTCTTTTAAAATGTCTGCTACCATAAAACAATATATTTTCTAAAATCTTAAATATAATTTCTGAATCATTATTAACTGTTTTATCGTTTTTTATTATTTCTTTTTTTGTTCTAAAATAAGGACTTTTATATACATAATTATTCCATCTTTCTTCATCATATATTCTACTTCTATTGGAATATATGATAAGATTTTTTATTTTTCCTATTCCCATAATAGTATTAGTGGAGTTATTCATTTCTAATATATATATTTCTTTATTTTGAGGTATTTTCATAGATAGGGGTTTATCTAATCCATACCCACATCCATCAAGATTTTTTCTTTCTCTCCATTTTAAATTTTGTTTATATGTTTCATTATTAAATCTAACTGTTCCAATAAGAAAGTTATATTGCATTTTATATAAATCTCTCCACTTATTTTTTATTTTCAATTTTAACCAACATAGATAATTTAAATAATTTTTCATTAATATTTTTACCTTTTATATTTTTTATTAATTCTAATTCCATAGGATTTTTTAGATATAATTCCAATATATTACTTTTGAAATCTTTATAACTATTATAATAAGAATTTGCGATATATGTTAATTCTTTATGTTTATTCTTTAATTCTTTTGGGAATTTACCTATTGTTTCATAACATTTTGCATATTCTTTTGTTTTATTCATATGCATTAAAATAATAAAAACAGAAGGTAAAAATTGCTCTACTTTATCTTTATTTATTAATATTTGTTTTAAATGTCCTGCATTACAATTTGTGAAAGTTCCATATGTTTTTTCAAATTTTTCAAATAAATTTTTTTGTTTTTTCTTTGGTTTTATATTTAGTCTTCTAATACAAGTATTTTCTAATGCTGCTTTTATTAAAATAACTGTATTATGATCACCACTATTATAAGCTTGATCAGCTAATGATAAGTAAAAGCTTATGTTTTTTTTAATTTGAAAATATTTATTAGGTTTTCCTTCATTAACTAATATTAAATATACTAAATTTGCTATAGCATTATTAAAAAAATTAGGTATTTCTTTTTGTTCCTCTTCTTTCAAATAAGAATATAAGCTACAGGTTCCTGCTCGAAAATTCGTCTTTGATTTTTTTAAATGTATATCAAAATCAGTTGTAAATAGATTAATAAATATATTTTTTAAACACATTCTTGTTGGTGGTTCAATAGTAGGAGGAAGGTCAACTGCTATATTAAATAATTCTAATCCTTCCGTAGATAAAGTTCTTGGTCTTCTTCTCATATAATATAATAATTATTTATTTATCTTAAAGACCTTTTTTTTTGGTTCCTTTTTTTTAAAAAAAAGTATAATTTTTTTTATGAAAATTTTTAATGAA
>MDTB01133519.1_pt1 | contig 19062 bp, 10 predicted proteins | sample 811161 | NCBI WGS metagenome assembly MDTB01 (sample SAMN05326650, study PRJNA326480) | marine metagenome | isolation source: seawater | place: Mediterranean Sea | collected 2009
AACTACGTCCGCTTCGATGATATTATCCCTGCGGAAGGCACTGTTACCCTAAATTTTTGGGATCTCGGTGATGGAGCAGCTAATTCCACAGTCAACGCTTTGCAATTGATCGAGGGAGTCAGTCAAGAACTTGAGATTACTAGTATCGATATTGATCCAGGCAGTCGGAACATTACGATCACCTGGACTTCGAGGGAAACGGGTCGATACATCATCGAGCGTTCAACCGATTTGCTGAACTGGGACGAACTAGATGATAGCTACCCAGCCAACGGCGATTCGACGACTTATATTGATGCTGGAGTGTTTGGAGATCTCAGTAAGGTCTTCTACCGGGTGACCGAGGAATAATCGGACAGCAAATATTTATCACCGCTAAAGAAAATCCCAAGGGGATTAAAGATCAAAACTCTGGACTTTCAGTCCGGAGTTTTTTTGTAAACAGCGAGCGTTTTCCAAATAGCTATCGAAAGAATTCAGAGTGGCCGGAATTTTTAAGGTTGTTCCTGCAAGACGGGGCCGTCTTCATCTTTTTGAGTGATTAAAGGCGCGGGATTTTAACCATTGTCTTTTGTAATAAGGCCCGGGATAAGGTGAAAAAATTACGGGGAGGTGATTCGGAGGCTTTCACCTTTACCTGGTAATTCTATCGTTTCTGAAACCTGACCGTCCGGCCATCGGATGATGATTTTTGTGACTATTTCATCGCCCAGCGTGATGAGTGGTTGTGAGCTCGACTGAGAGAGATACCCACCCCCGTCAGAGACTTCGTGTACGATCTTTTTACCAGATTTAAGAAGGGCTGTTACGCGGGCTCCGACAGCAGACGGGTTTCCATCGCCACCTTCGAGTTCGATTGTGAGAAACCTACCTGTGCCACGACCGGTGCTCTCAAAGGTCAGCACAAGACCGTTGTTTTGGGCGATCAAAAGATCGAGTCGGCCATCGCGATTAAAATCAGTGACCGTTGCTGATGTTGCATCGCCGGGGACACTTAGCCCGCTTTTGTCGGGCATCAATGGTTTGAATCCTCCGGCTCCGTCGCCTCGCAGAAGCACGCTCAGGCCGCCTGAGTAGGGGCCGGTTTCAAACTGCGGACCATAAAAGTTCTGGGCCATAAATAGGTCCACTTTTCCATCGGCATCTGCATCGAGAAAATTCAACCCGAAACCCGGCGAAACTTGTGCGAGGTCCGGCATTGGCTTGAATTGGAAGCGACCTTTTCCGTCATTAATTAGAAACCCTGACTCTAAGGTGTTTGCCGTCAGCACAAGCGAATCTTTAAGCGCCGTTTGGGTGTAAATTTCAGGCAATGCCGCGATCGCAAATTCATGATAAGTAGCGAACCGTTTTCCGAGATGCGGCATGGCATTGGTGGAGCAACTTTTTCCCCGAACTGGCAATAACACTCCGTTCTCATACTTGGCTTCAACGATGCTCTTTTTACCAACTCCAGAATAGTCGCCGTAGTAAAGCTTACTCGGCTTTTTTTGGCTGGGGCGATACTTCGTGTTTAAGCCGAAGTTTGCGACGGCGTAGTCGATGTCGCCATCCTGGTCGATATCCGCCCCAGCGATGGCGTTCCACCAACCGAGATAGCCCGCTAAACCAGCCTGTTCCGTTTTTTCCTCAAGTACCCCTTGACGATTTTTAAAAAATCTTACCGGGCCCCATTCACAGGTCACGAAAAGATCTATCCATCCGTCGTCGTCGGCATCTGACCACAGCGCACTTGTGATTAGGCCGGCAACTTTTAGTTTCGGAGACTCTACAAAATTTGGCTTCCCCCCGGGGTTGGTTTGGTTGACGAGCAAGCGCGATTTTGCTTCTTCAGGATATTTACCGGGGATAACTCTCCCTCCCACGAAGAGGTCGATGTCGCCATCGCGATCGAAGTCAGCCCCAGTCACGCAACTGCTCGAATCGCGAAAATCAGGCAGTGCATTCTCGACGTTCGTGAATTTTCCGTTTCCGTCATTGAGATAAAGACGGTCTTGTAACCGTAGATCGCCTTCAAGATATTCGTAACTTCCATTGGCTACGTAAAGGTCCATGTCACCATCGCGGTCGGCGTCGAAAAACAAGGCACCCATATTTTCTTGCTCGGCGTCGTCGATGAAGGGCTTCGCTGAGGGAAGGCTGAACTGGCAGACCCCGGCAGCGTCTAGACCCTCATTGCGCAAGACTGCGCCGCCCATCCCGCGTGCTGCCCCCACGAAAAGGTCTTCGTCGCCATCGCTATCAACATCCGCCCAAGCCAGTCCAGGACCAAGTTGCGAAAGCTTGTTCGGAAGCAAAAGCTGACGGTCGAAATCTTCGGAAACCTGCTCCCGGTGGACTAGTCCCTTCAAGACCTTAGATGGCGCGAAGAGAGGGATTTGTGGTTCTGGCGGCTTGGGTTTTTCGGAGAATTTTCTTGGCTCATGAATGGTGAATCTATTGCCCGCCGTAAGGTTTTTGAATTCCTGGACACCACCTGAAGGCCAGGTCACTGTTAAATTTTTAATAGTTGTTTCGGAACCAAGTCCGAAATTGAGCTCCGGCAAATTACTGGATAAAAACCCCGTGAATGGCATCATTTGGCGAATGTGCTTCGTTCCCGATCCGGTCTCCAGGCGAACCAGTGCGCCAATCCCACCGCGATTTTTTTCTATGCCTCGTAAGCGAACCACGACCACGTTCTGTTTTGGGCCGGCGGAGTTATTTCGATAGATGCTCACTGGTTCGTCGAGGTTAACGACCACCAGATCGAGATCTCCATCGCGATCTAAGTCCCCATAAGCCACCCCGTAACTCATACCGGTATGGGCCAGTCCCCATTCTTTGCTGGTATCCTTAAACACAAGCCCGTCGATATTTTGAAATGCTAGATTCTGCTCCGGCATGGCCGGAGTATTTTCAAAGAAGTCCCACTGAGTCCGACCGATGAGATGGGATTTGTCGAAATCGATATCCGAGTTGTTAAAATCACGGCTCATTCCATTTGAGACGAACAAATCAACCCGCCCGTCATTATCGAAGTCCGCTAGTTTCGCGGCCCATGACCAATCGGTGTTGGCGATTCCCGAGAGCTGAGCTGTCTCAAGGAACCTAGAGGTTCCGGTATTAAGGTAGCACATATTGCGCATGAGTTGGCGAGGTTTGACGTTTTCGATCTGCCAGCGTTGCCCACCCATGTCACCCATCGCCATCTTTGATTTATAGTGAGTCCTCGCCGCCATATCGAGGGCCACAAAATCGAGCCGACCGTCGTTATTAATGTCAGCTGTATCGGAGCCCATTGAGAACCAGGGAATAGCATTCACCGTTTCTTTAATGACATCCGTAAAAGTCCCGTCGCCTTGGTTTTGATACAGGCGGTCGGGTGCCATGAAGTCGTTACAAACGTAGAGATCTAATAGGCCGTCCCCATTGTAGTCCCACCAGGTCGCCGAAAGCCCAAATCCCTTTGAAGTGATTCCTGCCTTAGCTGAGACATCGACAAATTTCCCCTGATCGTTTCGCAGGAGATAATTCGGCCGACCAACTTCGTCCATTGTATAAGTTGATTTTCCGGTTTGTACAATTTCATAGTATCGGGAAAATTCTGGCCTTACCGTCACCTTTCCGGTCGTTGAATCTTTTATAAATGGGGGCGTTTCCGGTCGACCTTCCGCTCGTGAGAGTCCATTCGTTAAAACCCAACAGTCAAGGTCACCGTCGTTATCGAAGTCACAAAATGCCGGCATTAGGCAAGCATCTACAAGATCGAGGCCAAACTTTTCCGCTGTCTCACGAAATAGGAAATTTCCGCCCTTGGATTCATTGAGAAAGAGCGAGTTTGGACTATCGTAATTACAGACATAAATATCAAGATCGCCATCACCTTCGATATCCACGAAGGTGACTCCAGCGGCCCAATCGGCCCCGCCGCTGACGCCTGCTGCCGTTGTGATATCATTAAACTTAAATGCCGCTTTTTGCTGATATAAGCGATTTGAGCCAGGTCCATTGGCCAAGAAAATTTCAGGCAAACCATCACCATTGAGGTCGCCAATCGCCACCCCTCCGCATGCGAAACCCGATTGGTAGAGCCGCTTTAACTGATGGTTGAGATCGAGCTCGCTTTTAAAAGTGATCCCGGTGTCGCCAGGGGCAAGTTTCGAAAACAATTCAATATCTGAAGGTTCAGCCCGCTCCGGCAGCCGTTCGACTGAGTTTCCTTCGCAGAACCCCATAACCGCCGTCGCGACCCAAAGACAAGATCCGAAAAAACGCATCTGTGGATTGAACCATGTTAAGATCCAGCTGCCAAATGAATAGCTACCAGAGATTTTCGGTTTCCGGCATGGCCGAGCTGTTCACGTAACAGGGATCAGGGGACTTGAATTTGTTCGCCGTAGAATTGTCCGAAGGCACCTTCAATGGGCGGAATTACTTCACTTTGGGTGGCGAAGACGGATCTCCTTTCCAGCGTTAGCATTCGTGCCGCTGACGCTTAATAGGAGTGACTTCAAGGAATCGAAAAAAGCCCTTTTGTTATTAAAAAAATTTGGGATTCTCCAATCAATGAAGTGGCCTGGTTCTTTCAAGATTTTAAGCCTATTCTTTGGAATTCTATTTTGCGCTGGAGCACTTGCGCAGAATCCTGTTTCGCTTCCGCCCAGTCCCCCCGAAAAAGAAGGGGTCTCCTCGGCTGCTATTCTTTCTTTTATCGAACGTCTGGAGAAAGATATTGATGCGGTTCATAGCTTCATGATTCTTCGTCACGGCAAACGGATCGCACAAGGGTGGTGGGCGCCATTTGATGAAAGGACACCGCATCTCATGCATTCGTTGAGCAAGAGCTTCACCTCGACTGCTGTTGGAATAGCGATTGAGGAGGGTCAGTTGTCACTTGATGATCCGGTGATTTCATTTTTTCCAGATGAAACGCCAGCGAACCCAAGTTGGCAGCTCAAGGCCATGCGTATTCGGGATTTAATTACGATGACGACTGGCCACCGCAAGGAACCACTTCTTTTTAATGTAGAGTCTCACTGGGTGAGGACTTTTCTTCATTCGGAAATAGAATTCAAACCTGGAACTCATTTCCAATACAACTCCGCCGCGACTTATATGCTTTCGGCGATTATGCAATCGGTCACAGGCGAAATGGTTGTGGACTATCTAGACAAGCGTCTCTTTCAACCATTAGGGATTAAGAAGCCTGATTGGGATCGCTCACCAGACGGAATCAATACGGGCGGTTGGGGGCTCAGGATCACCACTGAGGATATTGCGAAGCTAGGTCAGCTCTACCTTCAGAAGGGGATGTGGCAGGGGAAACGCATTCTTTCAGAAGCTTGGGTGCAGGAGGCAACCTCGAAACAAACTTCAAATGGCAGTAATCCCGATAATGATTGGGATCAGGGGTATGGGTTTCAATTTTGGCGTTGTCGAAACAATTGTTATCGCGGGGATGGTGCATTTGGACAGTTCTGTATCGTTATTCCTGAGCATGATGCGGTGGTTTCGATTACCTCGGGAACAAATGACATGGGAGGGGTAATGGAAGCTGTATGGGAAACCCTCCTGCCGTCCATGGCACCAAAACCTATTGAGCCCGATACAACGGCCTTTCAATCTCTGGCGGCTAAATTGAATGACTTAAGCCTCCCATTAGTTGAGGGTGAATCTCAATCTCCAGTATCGGAAAAACTCGCTCAAAGAAAATTTCAAGTTTTTGATAACGAAGTTGGTGTTAATTCAGTTTCTTTTGATCTCCACGGAAACGACCATCGTATCACGATAGAAATGGACCATGGAATGGAAACCCTTTACCTAGGAAGTGATAATTACACCACTTCCAAATTGAATGATCACCTGCCCTACACCCAAAATATGAGAAGCCGAATTGGTGCCAGTGGTGCTTGGGTTGAACCGAATGAGTATCAGGCAAAGATCTATCTCACTGAGACCCCGGCAAGTATTCTGTATACCTTCCGCTTCGAGAATAATCGTATGAATTGGACAAGCCAATTACGTCACTCACTATTTGGGCCTAGGAAATTGGAAATCTTGAAAGGGGAATTCTAGGTGGTTGCTTTTAAGGGAGAGGCGTTAGGCCTTAGATTACTGAAAGAGCATTTAAAGTTTTTGCTAGAGACTCCCTAACTCTGTTGTGGGTAGATCGCCTAGATCTTTGAAGCCGTCTTTTGAAGGAAGCGGAGAGGGGAGAAGTTAAAATGGCGAACACATGAAAGGGGTCTTGTTCTTTCTCCTCTAGCGAATCAGTCTGCTTGTCTTTTCTGGTCTTAAAATTTCCAGAAGGATTTTTTCTGGTCCTCGAAGATTGCTTCATTGACTTCTCTTGGGAGTATGAAAATCATCACTTCTTTTCTACGCATCACATCAAGGCTCATGATTCCTCTCACGATACCAACGGTGATTCTGGCACTGGTCTGCTTTTTCATCCCGGTTCCCTTGTTGAGTGCTGAGACAGTGGCTGCCCCGCAGGCGACCAAAAAACTCAACTATCGTTTCGATGGTGATATCTCCCGCTCAGTGCTGGAGAATTACCTCGCGCGGAGTGCCACCGTTGCTTCTTTGCTTCACTACACCTTAGACGACGACTTACGTATGATGAGGAATACCGGCGTGAAGTTCGCCGGGCGTGTTATCTGGATGTGGGGAAATGAATCACGGATCGATGCCCTAGTTAGGAAGGGCGAACCATTCGTCAAACGTATTCATCTTATGGATCCCGATATCATACTTCAGGGCGCGATCTTCGAAATTGTCACCAGAGATGTCGACAATGTCGCGATTCCTGCCTCCGTATTCAAAGAGTTCGGTCTCATACCGGAAGCGCGGAATTTTCGTTACAAGGATATGCTGTATTCCTTCCGTCGCCGCGTCGATCACTGGGGTGAGGGCGCTTCGGTTCCAGACATGAGTCGTCTGGAGACCCGTATGTGGTTTTTTTATTTGGGGAAGCGATGGATCGACATGGGTCTGGAAGCTATCCACTTTGGACAGGTCGAAATTATGGATGACCGCGATAGAGATCACGCCCACTGGCGAGAGATGATCAAACGTATTCGCAAGTATGCCGGGAAATATGCCCGGCGTCACTTCGTCCTTGCTGATGCTCATACTCCAAGTGGTGGTATCGTCCACAAGGGTGAACTTATGTTTGATTTTCATTCCTTTCCCTCACGGCCAAAATCGGTCAAGGGAAAGCCCCACCAAGCAGTTTTAGAGAAGGGCTTTAGTGATTCGATTTACGGTCGAAGCAAAGGTGGTCGAACTCCCAGTGGTTGGTCTTGCAAATCTCTTCCTTATATTGTTGAACTCGACAATTTCGGCAGCTCAGATCATGCGGGAGAATACCGCGCAACCGATAAGATCCATGTCTGGGGATGGGACGAAATCGGGTGGTTTACGAAACAGTCGGAGAAGGATCGCAACGAATGGCTGAGGTATGCTTACAACTGGGTTCGCAAGACAGATCCTAACGGTTACTTTCAACTGCCACTGCGTCGCTTTCAGCACTATACTGCCAGCATGAAATCGTCCAAGGGACAGCGACAGGAAGAGTCAATTAAGGCCATTTGGGCATCTAGTGAGCAGTGATGATTTTGTCGAATTATCTGTTATGTGATGGAGTGCCTTCTTTGGTTTCGCTTCCTGTCACAAGTGACTCTAGTAAAGCGCAAATCCATCTTGTGGGTATCTCTAGATATCTTCTTTTGGCGGAATGATTTTGAAACAGCCTTTGGGGCGAAGTAGTGAGTAGTTTTATTTTGTATTAGACTGCCCCCCTTGGGAAGCTGACGAGTCTGATTTTACATCCTTAAGTGCTAGAGATATTTCTTTTGGCCTCACTATATCTCCAAAATCTTTTTTCAGCCATCTCACCAAGGATATGCTCAGGAGTATGAGAATAGGAATGAGAGGGACCGAGCTTAGAACGGTAATTGACAAAACAGTGTCCAGAGCACCTGTTCGCAAAATGCCGGCACTAATCAATGCCAATAAAACCGCCCATGTCAGGCGATTCCATCGTTTTGGCTCGGCACCACTTTGGAGGTTTTTAGCTGAGATGCTAGAAAGGACATAAGCCGATGAATCAATGGTGGTCGCGTAAAAAATGATCGATAAGAGGGTGAATATAAACAGGGTGAATTTGCCAAAAGGCAAACTTTGTATGACCAATGCATTAACATATGACATACCCTGATCCCTCAAGATTTCGCTAACCGCAAGGGTTTCAGTGTTTTCTAAATAAAGCGAATACCCGCCCATTATTGCTAAGAACATCCAACTACCCAAGCTCCCCCAACAGATCACTCCTAAAACCAATTGACGGATCGTGCGGCCACGAGAAATCCGGCCAAAGAACAATCCAACCATTCCGGTGTAAGCGAGCCACCATCCCCAGTAAAACCCAGTCCAATCCTCGGGAAAACTGCCATTCTGAATAGGATCTGTCCAAGTAGCGGCCCGTATAAAATTGTTAAACATCAACCCAATACTATTAACCGTGAGGTCCATAATAAATACGCCGGGACCCGCTATTAGAACGAAGAGAATAGCGAAAATAGCTAAAACAATATTAATGTTAGCAAGCACCTTAATGCCTGATTTCAGCCCCCGATAGACGCTAGCGCCAAATAATAATGTCCATAAGGAGAGAACGCTTATTTTAATGATCATATTGTCGGGAATTTCAAATAAGGTGGCTAACATTGCGGAGAGCAAAGGTACGCCCAAGCCAAGAGATGTAGCTACTCCACCAACAATTCCTAAGACGATTAAAATATCGATAATCGTTTTTATCTGACCACGTCCACGCTTTGGTAAAGCGCCATCACAGGCACTACTTATGCGAAGCACTGGATAGCGTCTCACATAGAGCATGTATGCAATCGGCACCGACGGCAGTGCGTACATTGACCATGGGACGATACCCCAATGAAGGAGAGGATACATATGAGCCCACTCAAAAGACTTACTTGATCCGACCTCGATCCCCAGAGGTGGAGCTTGCAAGTAAAAGATCGGTTCGGCAAAACCCCATGCAATAACACTAGCACCGACGGCTGTCGTAAACATCATAGATACCCAGTGAATATTGGAATATTCGGGCGACTCATCTGGAGATCCTAATTTAACGTGAGCATAGCGTCCAAGGACCAGCCAAAGGCAAAACGAAAAAGCACTGATGCCGACAATAAGATACAGCCACAAGAAATTGGTCATTATAACATCGCGACCATCCTTCAGGATTTTGGATGCCTCCTCAGGAAAAATTAAAAGGGGAATCGCACAAAGTAAAATGATGATTACGGCTACAATAAATATCGGCCAATCAACTTTTGGTTGAGAGTTACTTATATTGTTACGATCCTTCAAGAAGTAGCTGGCTGCTAGGGGTTGCTCTTAACCGGGGGAGCCGCAATTAGACCGAAGTTGATTAGAAAGAAAAGGGATTTCTTGGATCAATTAGAACGAAAGAAATAAGGATCCTTAAATACACTTAAGCCGTCTTTTAACTATCATGGAACTCTGAGGTTTGTTGGTTAGCTAGCAAAAGAAAAATACCCACGCAATTTCCGAGATAACTAGACACGGCTTGATAACTAGCCTTACGTTTCCTTCTCCTTCGAGGTTCTTCTCAGCCGATTTTTGGCGTTTAGGTTTACTTGTTCAGGCCTTTTAAAATGTAGCGCTGACGATTCCCAGTATCATGATGATTGACTTTGCCTCAGGCTTTTAGCACTCGTATCGTCCCGGTTAAGATCAGCAAACTCGGTTTGCATACGACTGGCATGGTCATATCCGATCGCAAGGATACGATCATTTTCGACTTTTTCCAACTTGGTATATCTGGGATGGTGGGAATCCTTGTATGGATCATTAGAGGCCGCATTATAACAGCAAATCATAGCCCAGCGTGGATGATCAGACTCATTGGCATCTGAAGCATGTAATGTGTTGGAATGGAAAAATAAGGCATCGCCTGGGTCCATTGTGACATGAACGAGATCCATTCTCTTCTTTGCTTCTTCAACCCGTTCCATATCAGCGCCCGCCTGTTCTCCTGAAAGAACATGGTTAACCCTGCCCAACTTATGAGACCCTCTAATCACCTGCATGCATCCGTTCTCAATTGTCGCTTTATCCACCGCTATCATAACACTACATAGATTTGGGAAGAGTACGCCATTCTGATACCAGTATCCATAGTCCTGATGCCAAGCCCAAGCTCCACCCACCTTTGCATCTTTTAGGATCATTTTTGAATGGTAATGATAGACCTCTTCTCTGAGTATTTCTTCTACGCGATTAACCATTTTTCGGCATCTGGCAAACATTCCGTAGATGCCATCACCTGGATGATTCCATAAAGCTAGGCGAACTGCGTTGCCTTCCCCGTCATCTTTTTGACTAGATGATTTATCCATTTCGTTATCGTTACGTGCAGCTTGTCCAAGGAGGTCAATTTCTTGCTCGGAAAAGAGATTGCGAACCACGATGTAGCCGTCTCTTTCATAATCGCTTAGTTGTTCTTCTGTGAGTAATTTCATTTTCGTGTTTTATTTCTACTTGGTTTTTAAGGCGCTAGGAAATCGTTTTGGTTGCGGTGGAGTTACGGTCCAATCTGGAGAGTGGGTGATTAATAAAAGAGTGTAATTCTTTGTCTGATGATTCAGAAAGCTGTAGAGCGATGATAGAAACAGGATTCACATTCATTTCAAAGATCTTCGTTTTAACTTTTAAGTAATTTCACGAAGCTTAAACTTTCGCAGAGATGAGGGTAATCAAAATCATTCGAAGCCTCTTTTTGTTGTGGTTGCTGGTATCTTGGGTGGGAATTGTTCAGGCACAAGAAACTCTAAACAAGTCAGTTAATTTAGGTGGTCTCGATCGGCAATTCATTGTCTATTTACCCAAGAATTTTACTCATACAGAATCGCTTCCTGTGCTTTTCTGCTTTCACGCAGGGGGTAGTTCAGCAGACGTAATGATGCGCTTCACAGCTGATTTTCGTCCTCTTGCAGATGATCAACGATTTATCGTCGTTTATCCTCAAGGTGCAATAATCCGTGATGAAAAGGACCCGCAAGGTTCATCTAATTGGAATACCATAGGACCGTATAATAATGGCACTGACGATATAGGTTTTACAGGAGCAATGATCGATTTTCTTGAAATGGATTACGCCGTAAATTCGAGTAGGATTTATGCATGTGGCTTTTCACTAGGGGGGAATTTCGTATGGGATCTGGCGTGTTACCTTGGCGATCGTTTTGCCGCAGTATCCTCCGTGGCAGCCAGTATGTGGCAGTGGACCCTTGAGGAATGCACCAGTAATCATCGCGTAGGAATACTTTCAATTCATGGGACAAATGATTTTTATAATCCTTATAATGGAAACCAATACTCCATTTCGATGAACCAACTCAGTGAACACTGGGTTTCAAAAAATGGAAGTGAGGGGACTCCTGTGACTAGCCAGTTTGCTCCGGGGGTAACTCGATTTTTATGGAATAGAGGAGACGCTTGCTATGATGTTGCACATTACCGTGTTCAAAACGGAGAACATGCTTGGCCGTCTTTCGCTACCCAAGTAATCTGGGATTATGTTTCTCGTTACACCAGCTCAGGATTACTCGGGTGTATTCCAGTGGAGCTGTCTGTAAATTCCTACAACAAAGAAAGTGAGGAAGTCACCATCACCGTGAACAACCTTCCTGAGGGAAACTTTGAAATCCGTAGCTCCACGGGTGGGAGGCCCTTTCAACCGTTGATCCCCGGAATCAGTATCAATCAAAACACAGTATTTCCGCTCACCATTTCTAAGGTCCGAGATGATAAACTCCTCTTGCAGGTCTGGAAAAAGGCTTCGTAAGCAGCCAGGAATCTATTTTATGGGATAGGTAATCTGAAGATCGCGGGAAGATTCTTTTCCGATAGGGCCTTGTAGCCAGGTCTTTAATTTAGAGTCTTTTATCTTTTAATTTAAATCGGGCGACATAGGCAAACGCTGTCACATAAAGATATTCCTCATTTTCGTCAAAACAGCAGTTAGTGATCGGATCCGGAAGCCTTATTGTCGCAAGCTTTTTACCTTCTGGAGAAATCACTAGTAGTCCACCCGGTCCTGTTGCAAAGAGATTCCCGCTTGAGTGCATCTTCATTCCATCAAACCAACCGGCGTCGGCTTCTCCATAAGGGCCTTCAAAAAAGACGCCACCAGAACCGTCTTCCGCAGAGAAGCGCCACATTTTTGGGTCTTTCATGTCTGAACTGCCAACATAAATCCACTTCTGGTCTGGAGAAAGCGCGATTCCGTTAGGTAGGTCCATTTCGTTGCTTACGAGAGATACTTTGTCAGTGGCAGCTTGGTAACGATAGATCCCGCAATAGGGAATCTCCCTTTTATCATCGACAAAGACCATCCCCTCTCCCGGGACACTATTCGCGAAGTCACAGTGACCATAGGGTGGGTCGGTAAAGTAGATGTCTCCGTTGGCTGCAATGGTCAGGTCATTTGGGCTGTTGAATCGTTTGCCCTCATAGGTTGCAGTCAGCGTCGAGAGGCCTTCCTGAGTGATGTTGTCAAAGGTCAGCTTGGCGAGCCTCCGATCTCCATGCTGGCAGATAATGAGGTTACCTGCGGTATCAAGAGCAAGACCATTGGAGCCCAAGACCCCGCCCTCAAAAAACGGAACTCTTCCCGTATGTCCGCCAGGAGAGAGAAATACATCGGATCCTTTTTCCTCGGACCACTGATGAATCTTATTCCCCTTCACGTCCGAGAAGAGAAGTGTCTTCATTGAAGGAATCCAGACCGGTCCCTCAGCGATTTCAAAACCTTGCGCAAGAACTTGAAGCTTGACCGACCCGTCGAGAACCATTTCCAGATTAGGGTCATGAAGTTCAACTTGGCAGGTCAGGTTTTCCGGGGTCGCTGCGCCGGCGTTAACTTCGGTGGCCTTGCTTTCTTCATTTTTCTGAGCGATCTCTGCTTTTTCACCGCAGGAGCAAAGCAGAATCAAGATTCCTAAAATTTGACCCTTAAATATTACTTTCTTCATTAAGCAATAAATAGAAAGAAGATCGTCATGTTCAAGGTGAAAGTGACTCCAAGGAAGTTGCTTTCCCCACTAGTTTTCTGATTTGAACTGCACAGGCTTTATAGCTGGGCTGGCGGGAGTAGGGATCAAAGGAAGGAAAGGTGAGACGGTTTACTTGAGGCTCGTGCATGGGAAGGTAGACTTCGCCAGGTTTGATTGAATTGGTGACGTGGGCGAAGGCCGTAATTGAGGCCCGCCTTGAAGAGATAGTTAGTGAGGCATGATTTTGGATTCCACGGACGGCAGCATCGTCCGGATTGATGTCGATAAGGAGAGCGCTTGGGTACAGCTTGCGAAGGACGCTACTATTTTGAGTCCGTGACTGAGTGTGCCACTGCGCACTTGTACCTCTTCCAGTTAACAAGGTGAATGGGTATTCTTTGCTGGTCGGCTCGGGAAGAGGGGTGGGCGGTTCAAAAAGGAATTTCGCTTTACCGGAAGGTGTGTAGAATTTTCCATCTTCAAAAAGTCGTCGTTCTTGTTGGCATGATTCAGAGGTTTTTGGCCATTGAATACCGCCAGATTTGTCAAGATCCTGGTAGCCATTGATTCCGGTAATATCACAAGCTTGATCGGTGGAGAGTTTTTGAAGAAGACCAAATACGCTCTCGGGGTCAGTCCACTTTTCAAAGAGATCCCCGACACCCCAAGTTTGGGCGAGAAGTTGGAAAATACGAAAATCACTGAGGGCCTTGCCTGGAGCTTTCTTAACCTGCTTGAGGGTTCCGATACGGCGTTCGCTATTAATGAAGGTTCCGTTTTTTTCACCCCACGAAGCTGCCGGAAGGACGAGATCAGCAATTCTGGCAGTTTCAGTGTTTGCATACATGTCTTGTACTACGAGAAACTCTAGATTCTCGCGTAGCTTCGTGAAGTGGCTCTGATTGATCCAGCTATGGGCGGGGTTGGTAGCGATAATCCAAAGGCCTTTGATGTGGCCTGATTCGATACCGTTAATGATTTGATCATAAGTCCAGCTAGCTTCAGTTGGTATGCTGTCTTCAGGCACTTCGAGAATTTTAGAGATTTTGGCTCTGTGATCAGGGTTTCCAAAATCATGACCACCGAGGAGGTTCGTGGTGTTCGAAAAAAGACGTGATCCCATCGCGTTGCATTGACCTGTGATGGAGTTAGGACCAGTGCCGGGTTTTCCAATATTGCCAGTCATGAGGCAGAGATTGATTATGGCTTGGGCGGTTCGAACTCCTTCGTGCGATTGATTGACCCCCATAGTCCACCACATTGAGACACGCTTGGATGGATCTGTGATGAGCTTGGCGAGGGCTTCGACCCGACGCCTTGCAATACCCGTTTTCTCTCGGGTGACATCAGGTGAATAGTCTGTCACAAACTTTGCAAATTCCTCGAACCCTTCAGTGTGTTTCTCTAGAAAATCATGATTTACCGAATCATCGCGAATGAGGCAGTGTGCGAGGGCGTAAAGGAGATAAAGGTCTCCCTTAGGTTTGATCGCAAAGTGGTCGGTGGCGATTTGGGTGGTTTCAGTCGCACGGGGATCGATTGCGATGATCTCGGGATTTCGTTTATTACGAGCGAGACGTTGGTAAAGAATGGGATGTGCAATTGCTAGGTTTGACCCGATGAGAAGCACGACATCGGACTCTTCAAGGTCAGCGTAGGTGTAGGGTGGTGCATCGAATCCGAAAGCTTGTTTGTAAGCGACGACCGAAGTGGCCATGCACTGCCGGGTGTTTCCATCGCCGTGTTTCACCCCCATACCGAATTTGGCAAAGGAACCAAGGAATGCCATTTCCTCCGTAGCGATTTGGCCGGTGGATATAAAAGCCACGGATTCCTTGCCGTGCTTTTCCTGTATCTTTTTAAATTCGGTGGCGAAACTTTCGGCGGCTTCTTGCCATGAAATGTCCTCTCCCCGCAGAAGGGGGGAAGTCGCCCGGTCTGGAGAATCGAGAACAGAAAGAGCTTCCCATCCCTTGGGGCATGCCATCCCGAGGTTGACTGGATAGTTGGGAGAGGGGGTGAGACCGATAGCCTTTCCTCCCTTGAAGTGGATTTTGAGCTGACAACCGGTGGAGCAAAAACCGCAAATAGAACTGGCAGTTGCGGTTGTTTCTAGGTTTTTAGGCAGTCTTCCTAGGCCGAAGTCATTGGGTCTCAATAAAAGTTCGGAGGTAAGAGGTCCTGATTTTTTTTTGAGGAGAGTTTTTAGCCCGAACATCAGATGATAGGGATGCATTATGTACGCCAGAAACAATGAATTCGGTTCATGGATTCACACCTTACCCATATCTTCTTCTGTGATGAGTCGCCGTTGAATTGATGAAATTGCGCAATCATAATCTATCCATGGAATGTCCGGAGTATTTGATTCAATTTCCTGCTGAGGAGCGGGCGCAGTTTAGTTTAAACCGCCTGGCATTTTAGGGGCCTGAACGGAGGTGAAGAAGAGGTGGCGTGAACAGAGTTCGCTGATGACTAGGATGGGGAGAGTGGCCCACGGGGAGACAAAGGCGCCAGGGATGGTGAGGAAGGCGCTAAACAAACGGAAAAAGGTCACATGGGCGAGGGGATGAATTCGAAGGCGGGCGCTATGTTGATGAGGTGACCAACTTGTTTGTTTTGCAGGGAGAAGGAAGGTGGTCTCGAGGGCAATTAAAGCGAGGATGGTAATAACGAAGATGTCGGGGGAGATAAAAAGAATGCTGGCAGCGGTGGCAGTAAGAAAGAAGTTGGGAAGACTTGTTCTGAGGTTCCAAAGCACGCGTCTCGTATCATGGTAGATCATTGCACTGGTGAAGATGGCGAGGGCTGCGAGCGGGATAAGGGAAATTTTGGAGGCGAAGCTGACGAGATCCTTTAGAGGGAATTCCGGAAGGAAGGGTAAGGCTGCGAGAAGGAGAGGAATGGGGGCGAGAAGGGAAAAAGCTAGGATTTCTCGGGAGAGCCAGGAAGTTTTTAGACCGAGGAAGAAGCGCCATGCTTTGAGAGGTTGGCCCAGGTGAAGGGTAGCGGCCACCATCCCTGCGTTGAAAATCAGGGCTCCCATTACGGCGTGTGTTGTACTTGTGAAGAGGGCTGCGATACTAACTCCAAGTCCTATTTGGGTGAGCACGAGCATGAAAGCGAGTGGCCAGTGGGCGGGTTGGAGAGTGAGCTGAGATTGATCGGCTGCTTTGATGCTTGCTGGGACATCGCGACCTACGTAGCGGGTGGTCGGGAGCGTGATTTCAGGAGTTGGTGCACCCGGCAGGAAGTTATTTTCGATACGGAGCGTGGCGGTGTTGATTTTGATGATTGAAATGGCTTCCGTGGGACAGGCCTGAACACAGGCGGGAGCTTCGCCCTCGGTGAGGCGTTGGTGGCACATATCACATTTACGAACTATACCGCGTTTATGTGAATACTTGGGAGCATCGTAGGGACACTTTAGAATACAGTATTCGCATCCGATACATTGGTCATCGAGGTGACGAACGATTCCAGTGTCAGGTTCTTTTTCGTATGCTCCGACGGGGCACCCGTGCATACATTCGGGTTCAAGGCAGTGGTGGCAGGCAGTAGTTACCGTTTGTTGGAAGCCGGGGGCATCGTCGCCCCCCTCGAGAAGGCCAACGTCTCGCCATGCCTCATCTTCGTCCAATCCATTAAGAGTGTGGCAGGCAACGAGGCATGCCTTGCAACCCGTGCATTTATCAAGCTCGACCTGGAAGGTGTATTGCTCGCCTTTGGCAGGTTTCTCGAGGGGAATAAGGTGCTTATAGAGATCAGTCCGGAGCTCGTGGTTATCGTGAATTTTTGAAAATTGAGCAACGGGTGTTTGGAGGTTCGATTGCTCAACGAGGAGCTTGTCGATAAGAGTTTCCATAAAGCTGAGTGGCGAAGATTTCAGTCTCCATCCATTATTCTAACTAGCTTGCCTGATAGAATCAGCGGCTACCAAGTCTTCGATTTTTTCTCGCTGCGTGTATTGGGCGAAGGTTTCCCCGTCTTTGCGTTTCTTTTGATAGACTTTTAGGAGGGTCTCTATGATGGAAGGAATCTTTTCGAAGGGGATATTCTTATAGACTTCACGGGCAATGGCCTGGGTGTCATCGACGCCTCCTCCAAGGACGATATTATATCCCTCAACTTTTTCTCCACTCTCTAGTTTTACTGGGGTTCCCATAAGGCCGATGTCGCCGATATAGTGTTGGGCACAAGAGTGGTGGCAGCCGGTGAGGTGAATATTGATGGGTTGATCGAGTTTGACCTTTGTCTCAAGATATTGGCCGAGAATGATGGCTTGGCTTTTGGTGTTTGCAGCCGCGAATTTGCATCCAGTGTTGCCGGTGCAGGCGATGAGTCCGCCAGAGATGGTTGTGGAGGTGTAAGCGAGGCCTACAGCTTTGATGGCAGCTTGAGCATCTGCTAATTGTTCATCCGAAATATGGGGAATGAGAAGGTTTTGCCAGGTGGTGAGGCGGATGTCGCCAGAACCAAACTTTTCAGCAATGTTAGCAATATGGCGAGCGGTAGAGGTGGTCATCCGACCGACGGGAACGACAATACCGATGTAGTTATGTCCATCGGCTTGTTTGTAGGTCCCGATATGGCCGTGCTTGATCTTTGGGATGGGCTTTCTGCAGAGGTCTTCTGAGACGTAGCGAAGAGAAAAGGCGAGTTTTTTTTGAACTTCTTTGAGGAATCTTGAAGTCCCCCAATCGTCGATTAGATATTTTAGGCGTGCCTTTTTCCGGTTGCTGCGATCCCCGTTTTCGATAAAGACACGCAGGATGGCGGAGGCCAGTGCAGTGGATTCAGATGGCGTGATCAGGAGGCCAGAATCGGAGGCGAATTGTTTGTGTCCGGTGATGCCGCAGAGCTGGACCCGAAAGTAGACACCGGCTTGGAGGTCGGCGGTGTCCTCCTTGAGTGTAACCGCATAGAAGGCGATATCGTTGGTGTCGGCACAGACCGAGATGGTTCCGCCGGAGTCGTAAGAGATATTAAATTTCCGGGGCATCCCGTACAAGTCCCGATTGTTGAGAATGGCATGGTGCATAGCTTTGGCATAAGGCATGACATCCATGAGCTCGTCTTTATCAAAACCGGTCGTAGGGGTGGCCGTGACGTTTCTGACATTGTCGGCTCCAGACCCTTTTGAAGTGAGGCCAATGTCGACCATCTTGTTCAGAATTTTGACGGTGTTCTCGGGTTGAATTTCGCGAACCTGTAGGTTGCCGCGGGTAGTGATGTCGAGGTATCCGCCACCCCAGTCGTCAGAAATATCAGCCATGCCCCGGAGCTGGAACGAGCTGAGGGCACAGCCTGGAATCCGGGCACGAAGCATATAGGCCTCCTGAGCGGGGGTGACGTAAAAGAGCCCGTGAAACTTAAACCGGAAGATGTCGCCGTCGGAGGCGAATTCCCCCTTCTCGGCTTTATCGACGATGGTGTCGTAACAATCGAGACCGTTCTGTTCGTGCTTGATGAGTTCCTCACGACAAAGGTCGTCGAGAGGAGTTCCAAATACGGATTCCTCGGGTTGGTCAGTGAACTGCCCTGCAGCGTTTTGCCCCAGATAGGGCGCATGTTGGATCCCGGTGACAAAACCGCTAAGATAGCCAGTTTGTTCTTCAGTAAATGGAGAAGAAGGAACCGTTCCCATGGCGGAGTAAGATAGCTGTTTACATGCCAAAGAAGAGTAATTAAACACCTATTATCAATGAAATTAATTCATCAAAACTATTATTCTACTGATTATTTTTAGGCTAAATTTAGGAAAGAGGCCGATCGGGAACCAGGGTTTTGGTTAATTTCAAGCAGAGATAAGAACTCCTCCCCATCTTGAGGGGGGAGTCTTGAACTTTAGCATTTTGGAATTAGGAAATTTCGCCGTAGTTTGAAGCTTCGATCATGACGCTGGCGAGGGTGGTGTAGGTGATCGTCCAGGCTTCCTTCGCTTCAGGGGTGAAGTCATCGGCGAGGCCTTTCT
>MDTB01212721.1_pt1 | contig 19062 bp, 22 predicted proteins | sample 811161 | NCBI WGS metagenome assembly MDTB01 (sample SAMN05326650, study PRJNA326480) | marine metagenome | isolation source: seawater | place: Mediterranean Sea | collected 2009
ACTCGAAGCTCTAATGGCAATTGGAGATAAAGAAAAAAGTTTTATTATTTCTGGAACAGGTGACGTTTTAGAGCCAGAAGGTGATGTTATAGGAATAGGATCTGGAGGTAATTACGCCCTGGCGTCGGCAAAGGTGCTAATGGATACAGATCTATCAGCAGAAGAAATTGCAAAAAAAGCAATAAAAGTTGCTTCTGAGATTTGTGTGTTCACAAACGATAATATTAGAGTGGAGAAAATATAATGGAAAAATCAAACGTAACTCCTCTTAAACCTAAAGAAGATAAAAAAGATAATCAAACCTTTATAAGCTCTCTCTCACCAAGAGAAATTGTATCAGAATTAGATAGATTTGTTATTGGACAGAACAAGGCTAAAAGAGCTGTTGCAATTGCTCTTAGAAATAGATGGAGAAGACAGGCTTTAAAAGGTGACATGAGGGATGAAGTGCTTCCAAAAAATATTCTTATGATAGGACCAACAGGAGTTGGTAAAACAGAAATTTCAAGGAGACTTTCTAAGCTAGCTGAAGCACCTTTTGTAAAAGTTGAAGCAACAAGGTTTACCGAAGTAGGTTATGTTGGAAGAGATGTCGAACAAATTGTAAGAGATCTTTTAGAAATCGCAATCGCGATGGAAAAAGTTAAAAAAAGAAAAGAAGTTTATACTCAAGCTCAAAAGCAAGCTGAGGAAAAAGTTTTAGATGCTTTAGTTGGTAACAAAGCAAGTGTGGCCACCAGAGAAAGTTTTAGAAAGAGACTAAGAAACGGTGATCTAGATGATAATGAAATTGAGATAGCTATAAATGAAAGTGGATCCTCTATGCCATCTTTCGAAATACCAGGTATGCCAGGAGCTAATGTGGGAATGATTAATATTGGAGAAATGCTTGGCAAGGGAATGGGAAATAAAGAAAAGAAAAAAAAAATGACAGTAAAGGAATCTCACGAGATTTTAATAAATGAAGAATCTGATAAACTTATCGAGCAAGATAAAATAATTAAATCAGCTAAAAATTCAACTGAAAATAATGGAATTGTTTTTTTGGATGAAATAGACAAAATTTCAGCTCGTACTGATAGAGTTGGGGGAGATGTTTCAAGAGAAGGTGTACAAAGAGATTTACTACCTCTTATTGAGGGCACCACTGTAAGCACAAAATATGGACCAATTAAGACTGATCATATATTATTTATTGCATCAGGAGCTTTTCAGTTGGCAAAACCATCAGATTTATTGCCAGAACTTCAGGGAAGATTACCAATTAGAGTGGAACTAGAAGCTTTAACTAGTGATGATTTCAAAAAAATACTAAGGGAGCCGGATAATAGTTTAATAAAACAATATAAAGCCTTATTAAAAACTGAAAATGTTGAACTAGAATTTTCAGAGGATGGAATTGATGCAATTGCAAATATCGCGACAGAGGTTAATTCTACCGTTGAAAACATTGGAGCTAGAAGGCTTCACACTATAATTGAAAAAGTACTAGATGAGATAAGTTTTACAGCAACAGATAGATCTGGAGAAAAAATAGTTGTGGATTCAGATTATATTAAAAATAATATTGGTGAACTTGTAAAAGATACAGATCTATCAAAATTTATTTTATAATAATTAATTCTTTTTCAAAAAAACATTAAAACTACCTGCTGATGTACTATTAATAGCATCCATATCAATTTTAATTATTTTACTCATTAACTTAGGATTGCTTTGAATATAGTCAGGTATTGAATATTTAAGTATAGCTAAGTCTTTAGATTTATAAGGGTCTTCTTTATTTTTAGATCTGCTTCCCTTGCCAGTGACTATTATTAATTTTCTGACACCTTCTTCAAAACTTTTTTCAATAAAATTATATATTTTTTTGTTTGCTTCATCTAAGGAATATCCGTGAAGATCTATACTTTTAAAATTATGATGATCACTCTCAATATATGAAAGAGCATCCTTATTTTTTACTCGTTGATCACTTTCAATAAAATTTTTCCAATCTTTTTTATCTTTGTCAGTTATTCTATTCAATTAACTCTCTGTATCAATTAAAAGCCAGTTAGGATTGTTTGATTTGATGTTTTTAGAGAATTTCCATGAATCATAAACTTTCTTAACTTTTTTAGGATCACCTGAAATTATTTTACCTTCATTATTCTTAATACATGAAATAATTTCACTTACTAAATCAACTTTCACTTCTAAAAATCCATTTTTATTTTCATGATTTTTTATTTCTGCAGAATTAATACCTATAAAGGTCATTTCAGAGGATTGCCCATTTTTTTGTCTATCTTTAAGAGCATCTTGAAACTGATCATAAATCTTTTTATCTAATAAATTTTTAACACTACTCAGATTGCCTACTGAAAAGCTTGTTATAATATTTTCATAAGCAATTTTAGCTCCCTTTAAAAAATTACTTTTTGCATTGTCGTCAAAGGTCATTTCATTAAAAGTTTTTTTTGGTGACCCTCTAACAAACTCAGGATTAAATTCTGTTGAAACTTTATTATCAAATTCTGATTTACTTCCAAGAATTCCTCTTAATCTTAGAAATATAAAGCCTGCAATCATTGCTAGAAGTATTATATCAATATATTCAAAACTATAATTCATAATTAAATATTATTTAGTATGTTGCTAAATTTCAACTAGCAAATTAGATTAAAGACAAATGAACGCTATATTATTGCTAATTATCACAATTCCAATTGTTGAGATATATTTGTTTATAAAAATTGGGGGTCAAATTGGTGCCTTTAATACGATATCCTTAATATTTATTACAGCATTCGCGGGTGTCTTTTATGCACGATATGAAGGTTTCAACACTTTAAAATCTGGAATTTCACAACTATACAAAAATGAAATTCCTATTTATGAAATGATTTCTGGTGCAGCTTTAGCATTCGCATCAATTTTACTAATTATTCCAGGTTTTGCAACTGATCTATTAGGACTATTATTAATATTTCCATTAACAAGAAAACTGATCTTTAAAAAATTTGAGAAAAAATATTCTAAAAAAAAAAATAAAAAAGATGACTTTATTGAAGGTATGTCAGAAGATATAGATGATAAACATGAGTGAAAAATTTAAAATTCTTTCTTGCTTTATAAAAGATATGTCAAGCGAAACACCTGATGTAGAAAGTTTCCTTTATACTAAAGACAATATTTCAAATTTTGAATTAACTATTGATATTAATTCTAAACCTTTAAAGAATAAAATGATCGAAGTAAATACGGCTTTAAAATTTAAAGATAATAAAGCAACTGAAAAAAAATCTTATTTTGAAATAATTTATGCGTCAATAGTAAAAATTGGGGAGGAAGTCAAAGAAAAGAAAGATTTACAAAAAATAATATTATGCGATGTGCAAAATAAAATTTATCCAAAATTAGAAAAAATTTTATTAAATTTAATAGTTGAATCAGGCTATCCTGGTATTAAATTTTCTAAAAAAGTTGATTTTGAAAAATTATTTAATGAGAAATTTAATTGAAATAATTTTTTTTTAAATTGCTTTTAAGAAAAATTTTGTGAGATTTTATTTCTTCCTCTCTTGGCTCAATAACTCTTTTACAATAGTAATTACCTAAACTTTTCTCTTTACTTAAGTCTAAATTATCAAATGAGGTCAAATTTAAAGATGGTTCTTTCTGGTCGATTAAATTTATATAAACTTTTGTTAATAATTCACAATCAATTATTGCAGTGTGTTTTGTTCTTCTAGAATTGTCAATTTTATATCTTTTACAAAGTGCATCCAAACTTATTTGTGATCCAGGAAACTTTTCTCGAGCAATATTTAATGTATCAATTACTAAATCTTTATCTATTTTTTTTTTGCCAACAAGAGATAATTCATTGTTTAAGTGAGCTAAATCAAATTCAGCATTATGAATAACGAGTTTCTTATCTTTTATAAAATCTAAAAAATCTTGAGCCACATCACGAAATTTTTTCTGGGATGCTAAAAATTCATCAGAATATCCGTGTACCTCAAATGCTTTTTCTGAAACTTTTCTTTCAGGGTTTAAATAACAATGGAATTGTTTTTTTGTAGGTATATAATTTTCTAATTCTACACAACCTATTTCCACAATCCTGTGTCCATCTCTAACACTCAAGCCTGTCGTTTCTGTATCTAAAATTATTTCTTTCATTTTGAAAATATATTGGACTTTAACACATTTATTTTTTTTTTTAGAGATTTTTTATTGAAGTTATTTTTAATGAAGAAACCTGCTTTATTTTTTTTCTTTTCGTTGCTAAATTGAATATTTTTAAGCTGTTTATAAACTTTAAGGCTAAACCCCTTTCTCAGTCTTACTCTTTTCATAATTTCAGATTTTTTAGCACTTACATAAATGATTATATCATTTTTTTTATAAATATTATTTTCAAGATAAAGAGGAATGTCTAAAATTACAGCTTTTTTTTTTCTATTTTTTCTAATAAATTTTTTCATTTTATTTCTTACAATTGGGTGGATAAGCATGGAAATTTTATTCAAATTTTCTTTATCTTTTAATATTGAATTAAAGAGTTCTACTTTATTGATTGGAAATGTCTTAATGAAATTTGGTAATTTTTTTTTGAGTTTTAAATAAAACTTTTTATTTTTTTTATAAATTATTGAAACTTCTTCATCTGCATTAAAAACAGGGAAGCCAAAAAGATTTGAAATATAACTTTTTCCACTACCTATTTCTCCAACAATTGCGATTCTAATCATTTGCAAATTAATTCTTCTACTTTTTCATCTATTTTTGGTAAGATTTTATTCCAAATAAAAAAAGCCTGATGAGCTTGATAAATAAACATCATTTTACCATTTTCTGTTTGATTTCCTAAATGTTTCGCTCTTTTTAAAAATAAAGTTTCTTTTGGTTTGTAGATAACATCATAAAAAAACTTATTACTTCCATAGATGCTTAAATCTAATCCAATATCATCATTTTCTTTTAAGCCTACACTGGTTGCATTAATTATTAAATCAAACTCTTGTCTTTTTCCCCACTCTAAAATTTTAATCTCACTAAAAATATTTTTAATTTTTTCTATCTTTTCTATAGTTCTGTTTGTCACAAATATTTCTCCCGATTTCATTTTCATTAATGAATAAATAATAGATGGTACAACACCTCCTGCACCAATAATTAAAATTTTTTTTTTTTGTAATATCAAATTTTTTATGACGAATAGCCAGTTCAAAACCAGCAACATCAGTATTGTGTCCAACAACTTTTTTTCCTTCTAAGCTAACTGTATTAACAGATTTAGTGATATTTGCTTCTGTTGTTAGGTGATCCATTTGTGGTACTACTATATTTTTAAATGGTACTGTAATATTTATGCCGCTTATTTCATTTAATCTTACTTTTTCTATTAATCCTTCAATGTCTTTTTCTTCTACAAGTTTTTTTTCATAAACAGCTTCAATTTTATTATTCTTAAACCAATAGTTATGTATTGTTGGAGACAGAGAATGACTAATTGGATTTCCTATAACTAAAAACTTTTTCATTTTTTCCTCGAAACCTCTAAATATTTTTTTATTTTTTTAATTGGTAGTCCCATTATTGTATTTTTATCTCCTTTTATATTAGAAAATAAATTTTTTCCTTTTCCTTCAATTTGATAAACATTGTATGAATATAAGGCTTCGTCTGTTAATTCTGATAAATATGACTGTAATTCATCTTCTGAAAATTTTTTCATGGTAAGAGTTGCTTTGTCTGAATGATTCCATATCATTTTTCCCTTTTTAGAAATACAAACAGAGCTTATCAAATCATGTTTTTTACCATTCAATTTTTTCAGAATATCCATTGCTTCAGATCTATCTTTTGGTTTAGAAATTATTTTACCCTCAAGGTCTATTACGCTATCCGCACCAATCACAATATTTTCTAGTTTCATTTGACTTACTTTGTTTGCTTTAATTTCCGCTAAATTTCTTGATATTAACTGAGGGGTTGCTCCTTCATTTAATAAAGATTTTTTTATTTCATCTTCGTCAACATTAGATGGGCAAACCATAAAGCTTATGCCATTATCTTTTAAAATTTCCATTCTGACTTTGCTTTTTGATGCTAAAATTATTTTACACATTTTTTTTATTTATTTCATAAATTTTGATTACAGAAGCTGCAGTTTCCTCAACAGATTTTCTACTCACATCAATAACGGGCCATTTATATTTTTGGAAAGTTTTTCTTGATTTATCTACTTCTTTTTTTATTTTATCCATATTCACATAATTAATATTTTGTTTTTCTTTTAGTGAATTAAGTCTATTTTTTCGAATTTCAACCAATCTTTCTGGTTCGGCTGTTAATCCTATGATACATTTGCTATCACTGTATTTCTTCAATATGTCAGGTATTGAATTTTCATTTACAAGAGGAATGTTTGATACTTTGTATCCTTTGTTTGCTAGATATATAGAAGTTGGTGTTTTACTAGTTCTACTAACACCCAAAAGTACTATATCGGATTTTAGTATTTCGTCTGTTAAATTTCCATCATCATGATTCATGGTAAATTGTATAGCTTCAATTCTATTATAATATTCTTCATCTAAAATATGTTGGCCGCTAGGTAAATATGATGCTCTCTGGTTTAGTAACTTTGAAAAGCTTAAAATTAAATCACCCAATACCCCAAAACATGGGATATTATTTTTATCACATTTATCTACTAAAAATTTAGATAACTTATTATCAACAACTGTGTAAAGAATTATAGTATTGGGTTTTTTTTTACAAATTTCTAAAATTTTTAAAACTTGGTTTTCAGTTCTAGTAAAAGAAAAATGATATGTCTCATATTTAAAATTTTTAAATTGTGCCTTTAAAGCTAGGAAAATTCTATCTAAAGTCTCACCAGTAGAGTCAGAAACTAAATAAACTTGATATGGATTACTCATGTATAAAATGTTTATAAAAACTTCATAATAAACTTATTTTAATTCAAATTGCATAAATTTATTTTGTTAGTGTATAAGCCTCTTTTTATTAACAATTTTAAACATGTTTATAAGTTTTTACATTAAAAGTATATAAATTCATAATTTAGATTAAATTAAAGCAATTATTACAATTAGTTAATAATTTGAATTGTGGATAATATATGTATTAAAGCAAATAACTAATTATTAACTTAATTAACAGGGCTTACAAAATATACAATTAAGATTATATATATTTAATATGACACCAATCCAATCTTGTATTTTAGAGAAAAATAAACATGTCAGGCCAATTTGGATAATGCGCCAAGCTGGCCGGTATCTACCTGAATTTAGAAGTTTGAGAAAAAAAAATAAAAATTTTATCAAATTATGTTTAAATGAAAAAATAGTTCCAGAAATAACACTACAACCACTTAAAAGATTTGATTTAGATGCTGCTATAATTTTTTCTGATATATTGATGATTCCATTTGGCTTAAATCAAAAGGTGACTTTCACAAAAGATCTTGGACCAGATCTAAGTAATATTAAATTAGAAGAAATATTGGAAGCTAGTACTGAAAGATTTATAAATAAACTTAAGCCAGTTTATGAATCAATAAAAACGACTTCTAAAAATAAAATTTTAATCAATAAAGATCTTATAGGTTTTGTTGGTGCTCCTTGGACTTTGTTAGTTTATATGATTAATAATGTTTCTCCAAAAAAAGGTCTTAAAAAAAAATTCTTTAAAAGAAAAAATGAATTTAAAGACTTTTTAGAAATAATAGATAAATTCACAAAACTTCATATATTATATCAGATAAAAAATGGGGCAACGATAATTCAAATATTTGATAGTTGGGCTGGCCTTGTTCAAGAAAAAGATTTAGAAGAGTTGGTATATATACCCACAAAAAGGATTGTTGAATATGTACAAAGCTTAAAAGTTCCAGTCATATGTTTTCCTAGAGGAATAAAAAATTATAAAAAATTTACAAGCTATGTAATGCCCGATGCTCTAAGTATTGATTATGAAGTAAATCCAAAAAAAATTTTAGAGGAAATACAAATTCCCGTTCAAGGTGGATTAAATCCAAAAGTATTACTTGGTGATAAAGATTTAATTAAAAAAGAAGCTTTAAAATATACAAATATATTTAAAAACCACCCCTATATATTTAATCTAGGACATGGAGTCTTGCCAGAAACAGACCCAAACATGGTAGAATATTTAGTAAAATTTATTAAAAACAATTAAGAAGGTAGTTCTTATCAAATGAAAAACAAACATCCAGAGATAAAATTTGGAAAAACTGGTTTGTTATTAGTAAACTTAGGAACACCAAACTCAACAAGCTGGTGGGATATAAGAAAATATTTAAAAGAATTTCTTTCTGACAGAAGAGTTATAGAAGTAAACCCCATAATCTGGAAGGTTATATTAAATATTTTTATCCTTACTTTTAGACCCTCAAAAACCGCTAAAGCTTACAAAGAAATATGGATGAAAAATGAAAACATGTCTCCTTTAAGATATTTTACAAAAAGACAAACAGAAAAACTTTCTAAAAAATATCTCAATAAAAACATAATTGTTGAATATGCAATGAGATACGGCGAACCCAGTATAAAAAAAAAAATTAAACAATTGCATACTAATGGATGTGAAAATTTAATTATATTGCCTCTGTATCCACAATATGCAGCCGCCACAACAGCAACGGTTTGCGATGAGGTTTATAGATCTTTGATGAAATTAAGATGGCAACCAAGCTTGCAAATAATTCCTCATTACGAGTCAAATCCCTTGTACATTGAAGCACTGACAAATAGTATTAATAAAAAACTTAAAGAGATAAATTGGAAACCAGATGCAATAGTGGCTTCATATCATGGAATTCCAAAGAAATATTTTGACAAAGGAGACCCATATCAATGTTATTGTCAAAAAACATCAAGACTTATTACTGAGAAGTTTGATAAAATACCTTTAATAACAACTTTTCAATCTCGATTTGGCCCACAAGAATGGCTCAAACCCTATACTGACAAAACTCTAGAAGCGCTTCCAAAAGATGGAAAAAAAAATATCCTAGTAATTTGTCCAGGCTTTTCTTCAGATTGTGTCGAAACGCTAGAAGAAATATTAATTCAAGGAAAAGAAAGTTTTTTAAATTCAGGAGGTGAAAATTTTGATTTAATACCCTGTCTAAATGACAACAACGATCATATAAATTTATTTGAAAACTTAGTTAATAAATACATAGTTAAATAAAAATGAACATTTATTTAATTTATAAATCTTTACACTTAATAGCGGTTATTTCTTGGATGGCAGGATTATTATACTTGCCAAGAATATTCGTCTATCATACCGAAAATATAGGATATGAAAATATCTCAGAGGTATTTAAAATAATGGAGAGAAAACTATATTTTTACATTATGACTCCAGCAATGATATTATCATGGATATTTGGTTTGCTTCTAATTGGAAATATTGGTTTTGATCAGCTATCAACGCACTGGCTAAAAACCAAATTGATACTCGTATTACTTCTAACCCTCTATCATTTTTATTTAGGAGTTTGTCTTAAAAACTTTAAGCTTAATATTAATTCTAAATCTTCTAGATTTTTTAGGGTTTTTAATGAAGTTCCAACTATTTTGCTTATTTTAATAATATTTATTGTTGTTTTTAAGCCTATATAGACTTGAAAAAAGTGAATATATATATATATTAAATCTGTCTCAAACTTAATCCCCACACTATGAACATTCAAGAACTTAAAAAAAACTCATCTGAAAACCTTATAACTCAAGCTGAAGAGCTTGGTATTGAAAATGCCAGTACGTTAAGAAAACAAGAAATATTATTTGCTATATTAAAAAAACTAGCAGACAAAGGAGAAGAAATAACAGGTGTTGGTGTCTTACAACTTCTTCAAGATGGCTTTGGTTTTTTAAGAGCCATGGAGTCGAATTATCTACCAGGTCCAGATGATATTTATATTAGCCCAAGTCAAATAAGACGTTTTGGTTTAAGGACTGGCGATACTGTAGAAGGCCCAGTTAGAGCTCCCAAAGATGGAGAAAGATATTTTGCCCTACTTCAAGTGAGTAAAATTAATTTTGAAAATCCTGAAAAAGCACGACATAAAATAGCATTTGATAACTTAACACCTCTATATCCCAATAAGCAGCTTGTAATGGAGGTAGAGAGCAACAAGGTAGAGAAAAAACCAGACTTAACACCTAGATTAATTGATTTAGTAAGTCCAATTGGAAAAGGTCAAAGATCATTAATTATTTCTCCACCCAAAGCTGGAAAAACTATGATTTTACAAAGTATAGCAAACTCAATAACCGCAAACCACCCAGAGTGCTATTTAATGGTTCTTTTGATTGATGAAAGGCCGGAAGAAGTTACAGATATGCAAAGAACAGTTAAAGGAGAAGTTATAAGCTCAACCTTTGATGAACCTGCTCAAAGACATGTAGCTGTTGCTGAAATGGTTATTGAAAAAGCAAAAAGATTGACGGAACATAAAAAAGATGTGGTAATTCTATTAGATTCCATAACAAGATTAGGTAGAGCATACAATGCTGTTGTACCAAGTTCAGGAAAAGTTTTAACAGGAGGAGTTGATGCAAACGCACTTCAAAGACCTAAAAGATTTTTTGGTGCAGCCAGAAATATTGAAGAAGGAGGGTCATTAACAATTATAGCCACTGCGTTAATTGACACTGGAAGTAGGATGGATGAAGTAATTTTTGAAGAGTTTAAAGGAACGGGTAATAGTGAAACTATTTTGGATAGGAAAATTTCAGAGAAAAGAATGTTCCCTGCAATAGATATTACTAAGTCTGGAACTAGAAGAGAAGAATTGATATTTGAAAAAAACGACCTTCAAAAGATGAACGTCCTAAGAAGAATAATAGCTCCAATGGGATCTATGGATGCCATAGAGTTTATTAACTCAAAATTAAAAAATACAAAAAATAACTCTGAGTTTTTTAATTCAATGAATAAGCCTGGTTGATTACAAATAGCCTAATTCTTTCATTTCTTTAGAGAACTTTCCCTCAATCTTTTTGATCAGATCTGCTTTTAACTCATTTTTCCAACCACCTACTTTTCCAGATCTAAAAAATTTCTTTCCCTTCCCTTTTTCAGCAAAACCTTCATTTTTTTCCATGTTCTGAAGATTTTCAAATTTTACCTCTTCAATTGAGGATTTTACCTTATTTATATCTATTTCAAAATTTCTAATCTTATTTAGGTATGTTACTATTCTTAAAAATGTATCAAATGGATTATTTATTAAATCTTCATATCTAATTATTATTATTTCTCTCGCCTTGTAGGCCTTCCATGAATTGTAATGATCTGACCAACTACCCATTAATGACAAGGCAAAGTTATTTCCATCACCGTCTTCTGGTAATTCTTGGTGGGTAGAACTTAGTATGCATTCAACTGACTCATCTAAACTTAGCCCAAAGTGGTCAGCATGAGACAAAACAACATCCCGAGGATCTCTGATTATATAAATAGCTCCAATCGTATTTTTTGAGTTTGTAAAACTATGATTACCGATTGTACAAAGAGCATTATGTGTTTTTAAAAAATTAGTTTTATTATTAAGATTTATTATATTTTGCATTGAATTCCAATTTTTTACAATTTCACCAAAATCAGAGTATTTGATATTTTTTTCTTTCATGAATTTCAAATTTGGAAAATTAAGTATGTGAAATCTATCTTCTTTTTTAGCTTCTAGTGTAATACTTGAATTTGTGAGATTAAAATAAGATTTAAGAAAAAATCTAACCCATGTATTTCCACTTTTAGGATATGAAGCTAGCCAAATAATCATAATTTATTTATTATAGTAATTTCTATTAATAACTTAAAAGATATAATATTTTTATGAAAAAAATAGCAGTAATAATACCTTATAACAACGAAGACTTTTTGTTAATAAAAAAGGCAAATGACTCGGTTCTTAAACAGCTAGATGATGGCTTTCAATGTGACCATATTATTATTGTGGATGGAATAGACAGGGATAATAACTTATCTAAATTAAAATGTTATAAAATTGAGCTTAACATAAATCATAATAACAACGGAAATACGCCAAGAAGTGTTGGCACGAACTTTGCGATAAATAACAAATATGATTTTATAATGTATTTGGATGCAGAAAATTGGTTTATGAATGGTCATGTGAGCTCTTTGTTTAATTTAGATAAGGGCCAATCACATATAGTTTGCAGTTATAGATCTTTTTTTACTATTGATGAAAAAAAAATGAGTTATATCGAAGATGATGATTGTCTTGAAAAAAAATTTGTTGATACATCGTGCTATTTAATCCCAAAAAATTATTTTAAAATAATAAATATTTGGAATTTAATTCCTAATGAAACTTCACAATGGTGCGATAGAATTTTTTTTTATAATATTCTTAAAAACGAATGTCCTATAAAATTCTCAGAAAAACATACTGTAGCTTTTAGAACGCTTTATGAAATACATTATGTGCACAGCAATCTTCCATTACCAAAAAACGTTAAAAAAAATAATGAAATAAACCAAAGAGCTGTAAATTTTTTTTCAAATGAGAATAATAAAGAGGATTTCTTAAAAAACTTTGGTTTTTGGTGGAGCCCAAATAAAAAATGACAATTTTTGCACTATCTTCTGGAATTGGAGCTTCTGGTGTTGCTGTGATAAGAGTCTCAGGCACAGAAACAAGATTTGTTATCTCGAAGTTAACGAATGGCCCTTTTCCAAAACCTAGAATAGCTACACTAAAAAAAATCAACAATATCAACAATTCTAGAGCTATAGACCAAGGGATAATTTTATGGTTTCCAGCTCCTGAGAGCTTCACAGGTGAGGATATGGCCGAATTTCATGTGCATGGGAGCAAGGCAGTAATAAAAAGTCTTTTAAGTTCAATTTCAAAAATAAAAAAATGTAGAATTGCAGAACCTGGTGAATTCACAAAGTTAGCTTTTCAAAATGGCAAAATTGATTTACTGAAAGCAGAAAGTATTGGCGATTTAATAGCCGCTGAAACAGAAATTCAAATGGAACAGGCCTTAAAAATAATGGCTGGAAAAAATCTAAAGAAATTTGAAGAATGGAGAAGTGATCTTTTGAAAATTTTATCCCATGTTGAGGCAAAAATAGATTTCCCTGATGAAAATTTGCATGAAGACATTTTAAAAAATATCCAAAATATATCTAAAAGAGTTACAAGAGAGATCCAGATAAATTTGAATGACAAAAGGGTTGGAGAAATAATTAGACAAGGTTTTAAAATTGCAATCATTGGACCACCTAATGTTGGAAAATCATCGTTATTAAATTATTTGTCTAATAGAGATGTTTCAATTGTTTCTGAGATAGCAGGTACAACAAGAGATGTTATTGAAACTCATCTTAATATAGATGGTTTCCCAGTTATAATTTCTGATACAGCAGGAATAAGAGAGTCAAAAGATGAGATTGAAAAAAAAGGCATCAAACTTACCCTTAAAAAAGCAGAAGAAGCCGATCTAAAAATTGTTATCATAGATCAAAAAAAGGCCAAAAATACTAACTTTTTAAAGAAATTTGCTGATGAAAAAACATTATTGGTGATCAATAAGACTGACCTTGGAAAAGTAAAACTCATTAAAGAAATAAAAAAGTTCAAACCTGTATTAATTTCTCTTAAGAACGAAGATAATATTAGTGAATTAATAAAAAAAATTAAGAGATACCTAAAGAGTAGTTTTTCTGGCGGAGAAAATATTTTAGTTACAAGAGAAAGACATAGAAAAAACCTCGAGGAGTGTTTGACTAGTTTGAAGATATTTAATGAAAAAAAAAATGCAGGAGACTTTGACAAAGCAGCAGAAGATCTAAGGCTGGCATGTAGAAGTTTAGGTAAAATTACTGGAAAATTTGACGTAGAGGAGATATTAGGCAGTATTTTCAACGATTTCTGTATTGGAAAATAAACTTGATTTTCCTGGTTTTTTAGCACTTTTTTTCAGTTTTTCGTTGATAAAAGCCGCTTATTTAAGATTTTTAAGCCAATTCTTGTAAATATTTAATTCAGATATAAATTTAACCCATGAAAAAAGATTTATCATTTGATGTGGTGGTTATCGGTGGAGGTCACGCTGGTTGCGAAGCTGCGGCTGCTTCTGCTAGATTGGGAGTGAACACTGCAATGTTTACTCACAACATTAATACAATTGGGGAAATGTCGTGCAATCCTGCTATAGGTGGTCTCGGAAAAGGACATCTAGTTCGTGAAATAGATGCCCTAGATGGTGTCATGGGTGAAGTGGCTGATAAATCAGGTATACAATTTAGGCTGCTTAATAGAAGTAGAGGTCCAGCAGTACGGGGACCCCGGACACAGTCTGATAGGTCATTGTACAAAAAATATATGTCCAAAAAACTGTTAAACTATTGTAATTTAAGCATTTTTTCTGACTCCGTAATTAGCTTTATTTTTGAAAAAAATTCAATAAGTGGATTTTATACACAATCTGGAAGGAAAGTTAAATCTAGTAAGGTAATATTAACAACAGGTACATTTTTAAATGGTTTGATACATATAGGTGAAAAAAAGATTCCAGCCGGACGGTATAATGAGAAACCCTCAATTGAGTTGAGTGAACAATTAAAAAAATATGATTTTACTTTGGGTAGATTAAAGACAGGCACACCTCCAAGATTAGATGGCAGTTCAATAAATTATACGAACTTGGAAGAGCAACACGCTGATACCAATCCCTATTTTTTTTCTTTTCTAACAACAAAAAATATCAATCAACAAGTTTCCTGTAGGATGACTTATACTAATAAAAAAGTGCATGACATTATTTCAAAAAATATTAAAAAAAGTGCAATGTATTCAGGAAGTATTAAAGGTGTTGGACCAAGGTATTGCCCATCAATAGAAGATAAGGTTGTCAAATTTAATGAAAAGGATAGACATCAGATATTTTTAGAACCTGAGGGTTTGAATGATAATACCATTTATCCCAATGGTATTTCTACATCTTTACCAGAAACCGTTCAGCATGAAATACTCAATAATATCAATGGTTTAGAGAATGTAAAAATATTACGGCCTGGATATGCAATTGAGTACGATTTTGTTGACCCTCGAGAGCTTTTTTTAACTCTTGAGACTAAAAAGATACAAAATTTGTATTTTGCTGGTCAAATTAATGGAACCACAGGCTATGAAGAAGCAGCTGCACAAGGACTTATTGCTGGCATTAATGCGGCTTTATCTTTCAAAAAAAAGGAGCCTTTTATATTAGATAGATCAGATGCTTATATAGGTGTGATGATAGATGATCTTGTAACAAAAGGTGTTGCAGAACCATATAGAATGTTTACATCTCGTGCAGAATACAGACTAACATTACGAGCAGATAATGCTGATGCCAGATTAACAAAAAAAGGTATAAAAATTGGTTTAATTGGCTCTAGCAGAATAAAGAAATTTGAGGAGAAATTTGCTGCTTTTTCTAAAATAAGAATACATATGGATAAACTTAAAATATCTCCATCAAAAATAGAAAAATTTAATATAAAAATAGCTAAAGATGGAGTATATCGATCTGCAAGAGAGATTTTAAGCCAAAAAGGAGTAAATATGGAAAAAATTAGAGAAATATGGCCTGAAATACAAAATTTATCAAAAGAATTAGACGAATCACTGGAAATTGAAGCACATTACAAGGGTTATCTTACAAAGCAAAATGCTGACATTTTAGCCTTTAAAAAGGATGAAAATCTTAAAATACCTAATAATATTGATTATGAGGGTTTATCCGGCTTATCTAATGAGGTAAAATCTAAATTCAAGAGAATTAAGCCTCAAACTATGGGTCAAGCACTCAGAATAGACGGAATAACCCCAGCCGCAGTATATATTTTGTTGTCACACGTTAAAAGAAAGTCTATTAAGCATATAGCTTGATAGATTCGAATACATTACAATATTCAATATTAGAAAATCTAAATGTTTCACGTGAAACATTTGTGGATTTTGAGGAGTTTAGATCCTTATTAATTAAAAAGAATGATAAAATAAATTTGATTGGGGAAAATACAGTCAATGACTTAAGAGAAAGGCATATAATTGATAGTGCGCAAGTAATTGATTTTATTGATAAAAATGAGTTAAATTTGACTGATATAGGCTCAGGATCAGGATTACCTGGAATAGTCCTGGCGATAATAGCCAAACATAGAAATATTCCAATGAATTTTAATTTGTATGAAAAGAGTTTTAGAAAATCTGAATTTTTGAGTGAAGTAATACAAAAACTAAAATTAAATGTAAAAGTTTTTCAAAAAGATATTTTTCAAGAGAAAAATTTGATAACTGATTTAATTATAGCTAGAGCTTTTAAACCGTTGCCAATTATTTTGGAATTAGCAAATTCCAAATTTCAAAAATTTAAAAGCATAATTTTATTTATTGGCAAAAAAAATAAAAGATTGATCAAAGAAAGTTTTGATAAATGGAATTTCGAATACAAAGAGAAGAGAAGTATAACCAGTGAAGAGTCTTTAATAATTAAAATTTGGAATTTAAAAAAAAATGTCTAAAGAAAAAATAATTTCAGTTATAAACCAGAAGGGTGGTGTAGGGAAAACAACAACTATCATAAATTTAGCAGCAGGACTTTCAGTAAAGAACAAAAAAATTTTAGTTATCGATTTAGATCCACAAGGTAATGCAACGACTGGATTAGGATTATCAAATACAGACGCATCTGAAAAAACCATTTATAATGTTTTAAATGGGCAAAAAAAAGTTTCAGAAGTTATACAAAAAACTAATTTTGAAAATCTTGATATAATCACTTCTAATGTAGATCTTTCAGGATTAGAGGTAGAAACAGCTGGAGATAGCAGAAGAGCCTTCATTTTAAAGGATCAATTGACCGCATATTTAAACAATTCTGGAGCATCGTATGCTTATATACTCATTGATTGTCCCCCATCTTTAAGTTTACTTACAGTAATGGCATTAGTAGCCTCAAAATCATTAATAGTCCCACTTCAGGCTGAATTTTTTGCACTTGAGGGCTTGACACAATTAATGAAAACTATTGAAAGAATAAAAAGTAATCTTAATCCAGATTTATTAGTTCAGGGCATCTTACTAACCATGTATGACAAAAGAAACAAATTATCTGGGGAAGTTGAAAAAGAAGCTAGAGATTATTTTAAAGAAAAAGTATATAAATCAGTTGTGCCAAGAAATGTAAGACTATCAGAGGCACCATCTCACGGAATACCTGTTTTAATCTATGATAAAAATTGCCCTGGAAGCAAAGCATATTTCAGTTTTACTGAAGAATTTCTTAACCAAGAAAGTGAATATGAAAGTGCAGCATAATGAGTTTGTTTAAGCCCAAAAAAGGATTAGGAAGAGGTCTTTCATCATTAATAGGTGACTCAAAAACACCTTTAAATAAGGGCAAATTAAATATTAGCGATATTGTAAGAAGCAAACTTCAACCAAGAAAAAACTTTGATAAACAACATCTAGAGGACTTATCAAACTCAATAAGGGAAAGAGGTGTTGTTCAGCCAATCATAGTTAGAAGTTCTAAATTACTTGAAGGGAAGTATGAACTAATTGCAGGTGAGCGTAGATGGTTGGCATCTCAGAATGCCGGACTAAATGAAATTCCTGTAGTGATCATTGATGCAGACGATTTAAAATCCCTCGAGTTCGCAATTGTTGAAAATGTTCAAAGGCATGATCTTAATCCAATAGAGGAAGCAATGGGATATCAAAGACTTATAGATGAATATGGCTATGATCAAGATAAAGTTGCAAAATTTATTGGAAAAAGTAGAGCCCACATATCAAATTGTATAAGGTTATTATCCCTTCCCAAAAGTATCATTGAAATGCTTGAAAAAAATCAACTTTCCCAGGGGCATGCTAAAGTTCTTATAGGTCTAGATAATTCAAATCTTATTGCAAAAAAGATAATAGAGAAAAAACTATCAGTTCGTCAATCAGAAGCTCTAGTAAGACTCATTAAAAATTCTAAAAATTCAAGTTCAAGAAATAAATCACCCGATATAAAAGATTTAGAGCAAGTCATAAAATCAAAGTTAGGAATAAGAGTTTTAATTAAAAATAAAAAAAATAATTCAGGTATAATTAGTTTTGAGTATAAAGATTTAGATCAGCTCAATAGATTAATAGATGTAATAAAAATTAATTATTAACTCTAGATTTGGTAATCATAAAGTCATTTAAAATATTCAATGAATTACTAATATTTTTCTTCAACAAAAGTTCTAAATCATTTAATTCAATTAATAAATTATTTATTTCTTTTAGGCTCCAACTTTGTATTTGAATTTTAACAATTTCTTTTTCCTTCCAAAAAATTGGCGGTTTAAAATTAGATATTACATTATCTAAATTTTTGTTAATAATACTATTTTCTTTTAGTTTAATAAGTCTTTTTATTTTACTTGTCATGACCCTTGCAATAGCTATACAATCTTCTGAACTGTAATTATTTTCGTTTAAAATTTGGATTATTTTTCTCGAATTTTTACTCAAGCATTGATCAGATAACTCGGCATAACTATAGTTTTCGGCAAGATTGGTTAAAGAGAATATATCTTCAACAGTTACATTTTTTTTATTTTTTGCGAAACTTTCGATTTTAGATAATTCATTATTTAAATTTTCTCTGCTGCCACGGCATCTTTCGACCAAAAGATTAATTGTTTCTTGAGAAATTGATATTTTTCTTTCTTTTAGAAACAGTGAAGCTAATTTAATTAGAGTAGATTTTTCGTCTGCATAAAAAGGTATACAAACTAAATTCTTGTTCTTTTCAAAAATATTTCTTAATTTAGATTTTTTATCTAGTAAGCCAGCATTAATAATTATCCTTATATCCTCTAGCTTTTGGTCAAAAAAATTTTCAAGAATTTTATGAATTTTGTCAGTTGCTCTAGAAATTACAATAATTTTTTTATTTTCAAAAAAAGATTTGTTATTAATTTCGGTTGATAACAAGT
>MDTB01178235.1_pt1 | contig 19060 bp, 17 predicted proteins | sample 811161 | NCBI WGS metagenome assembly MDTB01 (sample SAMN05326650, study PRJNA326480) | marine metagenome | isolation source: seawater | place: Mediterranean Sea | collected 2009
ATGGAATTTATCAACCCATTTTTGCGTGAAGGCTTTGAGGCTTTGTCCATTTAATTGAGACTGTCGGATCGTTTTATCATCGACATCGGTGATATTGCGAACGTGCTCTACTTGTATTCCATCCACCTCTAAAACACGTCTGAGCACATCTTGAATGAGAAAGGTGCGAAAATTTCCTATGTGAGCAGGACCGTATACGGTAGGGCCACAACAGTAAAAGTAAAAGGGACGATCTTTGGGTTGACTGAGAGGCTTCTGCTTGCGGCTTAGGCTGTCGTATAAGTGTACAGACATGATTTTAAAAAAAACGATCTATGAAAAAAGGTGAAGCGCAAATACTTGATATGTGTGAACTTTTCTTTAAATTAAGTCCTATGCTAGATAATAAAAATTATCAATTAGATTTACAACGCCGTCCGAGACGCCTGCGTCAAACGAGGGCTTTGCGGGCATTGGTTGAGGAAACCGACTTAAAGCCAGCGCATTTAATTCAGCCACTTTTTGTTGTCGAGGGCTCTGGGATAAGTGAATTGGTGGATTCGATGCCAGGAATCGAGCGTCATTCCGTCGATCGCATGGTCGAGGAATGTGCGCAGCTGATTGATTTAGGTCTAGGTGGTGTGGCTTTATTTCCGGTGGTTGATCCGGAGAAAAAATGTGATTCAGCTCGGGAGGCTTTAAATCCTAGTAATTTGATTTATCGAGCGATGGAAACCGTGCGGTCGCGTTTTCCCGAGTTGACGATTATTGCCGATCTAGCTCTAGATCCGTATACGATTCATGGGCATGATGGGATCATACCTGTGGGAACGAATACACCATCTAATGATGCAACGGTGGAAATTCTTGAAGAAATGGCAGTTTTGTCGGCACGGGCAGGGGCGACAATGGTAGCACCTTCAGACATGATGGATGGCCGCGTGGCGGCTATTCGCAAGGCTTTAGATGGCGATAACTTTACTGCGACTTTGATTCTGTCCTATGCGGCAAAATATGCGTCTGCCTTTTATGGACCTTTTCGTGATGCAATTGGTAGCAAGTCTGCGACTGAAACAATCGGGGTGGATAAAAGTAGTTACCAACTCAATCCGGCTAATCGCAGGGAAGCCTTGATTGAAGTTTCTTTGGATGAGGATGAGGGGGCAGATATACTCATGATCAAGCCGGCTGGTCCCTACTTAGATATTATTCGCGAGGTTCGCGATTCAACTGATTTGCCAATTGCGGCTTATCAAGTTTCGGGAGAATATGCACAAATTATGGCTGCGGTAGAAAAGGGCTGGCTGGATTTGACTGCGTGTCGAAACGAGTCTTTGCTGGCGATTCGTCGTGCGGGTGCGGATATGATTTTGACTTATTTTGCCAAGACCTTCGCCGAACAAAGCTGAGCGGTCAGATTAGAATGGTCAGAGTAGAATGGTCAGAGTAGGGCCGTTTAATTGGCTATTCGGCTCCCCAGCTTACTTTTTTTGATTGCGCTGGCGTTCGGCGAGCTCTCGCATGTCCACAGCGGGATCGTCATCTTCAAAAATTTCTTCGCCAATAATGTGCTCGATGACATCTTCCATTGAGATAACTCCGACAGTTTCTTTGTTTTGGTTGATTACAATAGCGAGTTGTTGGCGGTGTTTGAGAAAGAGCTCTAGGGCTTTTGAAGCAACGGTGGTTTCTTCAATGAAGATCGGTCGTTGTGCCATGGAGCGAATTTTTAGTGCATCTTGGTCTTTGGCTTTTGCACTGAGTAAATCTCGCCTGCGGACGATGCCTACTATAGTATCGAGGTCTTTATAAAAGAGTGGGATGCGACCAAAGGGAAGTTCGCGAAAGTTATCAAAGAGAGATCCAATCGTCTCTTTTTCTGAAATGCCAAAAATCACAGATTTTGGTGTCATGATTTCATTGATCAATAGGTCGTCAAGGGTCAGCGCGTTACTGATCATGTCTGCCTCGTTGGCAGTGAGCGTGCCTTCTTTTGCGCTTTTTTCAGCCATTAAGATAATTTCTTCGTCAGAATCTGAAGCCTTGCGTTTTCCTTTGAGTAGCAATTTGACAAAACTTCCGACGGTTCGAGAAAGCGGAGTCATTAGAGAACAAATTATGTTCAAAGGATAGACCATAAAGGGCAGCAGCTCGGAGCGATATAGGATACCAATATTTTTTGGAATGATCTCAGAGAAAAACAGAATGGCAATCGCCATGAAGCTTGAAATCTTAAACAGAATATTGCTGTCCTCTGGCCAGAGTTGAACGGCAAGTCCGCCAACCAGAGTTGCTCCGAGGGTGTTGGCGATCGTGTTAAGGCTGAGAATAGCCGAACTCGTTTCTTCGATATTAAATTGGAGTTTCTCTAGTAACTGACTCCGCTTCGGACATAATTTATTCAGTCGCTCAATGTCTGCTGGGGAGGTGCTCAGCAACATTGCTTCCAATATAGAACAAAGTGCAGAGATTACTATAGTGAATACTAGGGCGGAAAAAAATAGTATAATCATTAGGTTGGTGGGCGTGATAAAATCTGAATCCCAACATAGTTTAGTATCTAAAAAAATTACCGCAAAACAAGTTTAAAACTTTAAATTAGTGCGTCTTTCTCTATGGATTATCGTTATGCAATTTATTAAAAGACTTATTGAACTGTTCCTTGTTGGAATGCTGGTGAGTTGCGTTTCTTCTGGATCTAAGGATTTTGGAGCTCGGCAAGTGGTGACCATCGATTCGATTCCGAGCGGGGCAGAAATTTTCTTTAATGGGAAAATGCTGGGGATTACACCGACTGAGCTGAGTTTACAGAGAGATACTGTGCATGAAGTTCACTTTAAAAAGGAGGGTTTTAAACCGAAAGTCGGATACTTGAATCCCGTGCTTAAAAATAATGAAAAGCAGTTTATTCAGTTTGGAATGGCTAAGGACTTGGGTTATTATTATAGATTAACTCCCAGTCAATTAACAGTTGAATTAGAGTGGGAAGCCTTACCGGATACCCCAGGCATTGTGCCTTTTGAACGGATGGGGATCTTGACGGAAAAGGCAGATGAGATGAAGCGATCAGGTGATTTATCTGAGGCGGAACATAAAATTGTAATTCGTCAGATAATTAAATTATTTGAATAGTTGCAGCTATGAGTAAAGCAATCAAAGCGAGTGCGATCGGTACAGATAGCCCTTGGACGGTGCAAACTTCTGAAAATTACTACGGCTTAAAGCATTGGGGAAAAGGACATTTTAAAGTGGATGCAGACGGTTATCTCGAAGTCTACCCGCTATCTAACCCAATTTCTTCGAGTGAAAAAACCCCATCAAATCTGACAGTTAAGGGAATCCGAATTTTCGATATTATTGAGGAAGCAAAGAGTAAGGGCTTTGAGCTACCTTTGACGATTCGCATACAAGATTTATTGCAGACAAAGGTTAAGGAACTCAATGAGAGTTTTCTCGAAGTCTTGGAGGAAGAAAACTATCCGGGTGTCTATCGCGGTGTATTTCCAATAAAAGTGAATCAGATGCGGGAGGTGCTCGAGGAAATTCTAGCTGCGGGTGATGCCTATAATTACGGTTTAGAATGTGGAAGTAAGCCAGAGTTGATGATTGCTTTGGCTAATCATAAAAATCTTAAGTCTTTGATTATTTGCAATGGCTACAAAGATGCTTCCTTCATTCGTTTGGCTTTATACGGTAATCGTTTGGGTAAGTCAGTCTTCCTTGTAGTGGAACAATTGAGTGAAATTAATCGCATTATTCAAATGAGTAAGCAGATGGGGGTCATTCCAAAAATTGGGCTTCGAGTTAAGCTGTCCACGGTCGGTGAAGGCAAGTGGGCTCGTTCTTCGGGAGAGAATGCTAAATTTGGTTTGACCAGTCCAGAAATAATGGAAGCAGCCAAAAGTCTAAAGCGGGCGGGCTTAGGAGAGAGTTTGCAATTAATTCATTTCCATATTGGTTCGCAGGTACCGAATATTCAAACCATCAAACGAGCTACCGTTGAGGCGGCTCGTTACTATTGTGAATTATCTAAGCTCGGCTTTCCCATGCAGTACTTAGATGTGGGCGGGGGTCTCGGTGTGGATTACGATGGTTCAAGGAGTAATTTTGAAAGCTCAATGAATTATACTTTGCGAGAATACGCACGAGATATCGTCTACAATATTAAAACGGTCTGTGAGGCTGCTTCGGTTGCATGCCCTGATATTATATCTGAAAGTGGGCGGGCTGTGGTTGCATCCCATTCAATCTTAATCACTGAGGTTTGCGATCGTATTTCAAAAAACTCGATTGAGCCAAAAATCTCCAAGGGCAAGCACGAGCCAGTTATAGAAAGTTTAATTTCCATTTTAAAGAACGATTACCAAGCCAGTCCGATTGAGCGATACCATGATTTGATTCAAAAAAAAGATGAGGTGGATAACTTGTTTAATCTGGGCTATTTGAAACTTGAAGATAAGGGTTTAGCCGACGCGATTTTTTGGAAAATTTGCCGTGAGATTGTTTTGTATTATCGTGAAAAAAAGATTCAGCCCGACGAAATAGAGACAATGAAAACTATGATGGCCGACCAGTATGTCTGTAATTTTTCTGTCTTTCAGTCATTGATTGACCATTGGGCTTGTGATCAATTGTTCCCAGTTGTTCCCATTCACCGATTGAATGAAGAACCGAGTGTGGACACAACGCTAGTTGATATTACCTGCGATAGTGAGGGACGGATTGCTTCTTTTGTCGATACTGAAGATGTGCGGACTACCTTGCGCCTTCATGAATTGAACCCAAATCAATCTTATTTTTTAGGGGTCTTTTTTGTCGGAGCGTATCAAGATATTATGGGCGATCTGCATAACTTATTTGGACGGGTCAATGAAGTACATGTCTTCCTCGAAGAAGATGAGGAAAACGGATTTTATATCGAAGATCGTATACCTGGGTTTTCCGTAGATGAAGTACTTGGTTTTACTCAGTATGATGGAAAAATGTTGATTCGAGAAATGAAGAAGCAAATTGATCAAGCGACTAAAGAGGATCAGATAAAGCCACGAGAAGGAACGAGAATTTTAGATGAGTATGCGCAGCTTTTAAAGTCACAGACTTACTTATTAGATTAAATGAGTTGATTCTTTAGCCAAGCCTTACAAACTCGTCACTTAGTAATATTATGAACGATTCTGAGTCGATTGGGTATCAAATAGATGAAGGTGAAGTTGGGCTTGTCGACTTTCATGATTTCGTCTCGAAAGAGCCCTTCGAGTTTGAGTCAGGTGGTCTTATTCCTGAGCTGACCATTCGCTATGAGACTTACGGACAATTAAACGCAAACCAAGACAATGCAATTTTGATTTGCCATGCTTTGACTGGAGACCATCACTGTGCGGGCGTTCATTCTCTAACCGAAAGAAAGCGAGGTTGGTGGAATTTTATGGTCGGACCAGGTAAGCCCATCGATACACGGCGTTATTTTGTCATTTGTTCAAATGTACTTGGGGGTTGCCAAGGCACGACAGGTCCGAATTCGATCAATCCTCAGACTGGAACTCATTATCACTTAGATTTTCCCAAGTTGACTCTGAAGGACATGGTCAAGGCACAGGTTCGCTTGATCGATTCACTGGGTATTGTTCGATTGCACGCAATTATTGGGGGTAGTATGGGCGGAATGCTCACGCTGCAGTGGGCCGTAGATTTTCCCGAGCGTTTGGATCGCTATATTGCACTTGCTTGCGGGGCAAAGCATTCTGCTCAAACTATTGCTTTTAATGAAACAGGTCGCCAAGCGATTATGCGGGATCCCAAATGGAAACAAGGTAAATACGATCCCGAAGATGGGCCGTTTGAGGGGCTTTCCGTGGCGCGAATGATGGCACATATTACCTATCTGTCCGATGCGGGTCTAGAGGCAAAATTTGGACGAAAGCTGAAGCAGATCGACGGAACAAAAGAACACTTTGATGTAGAATTTGAAGTCGAAAGCTATTTGCACTACCAAGGAAACAGCTTCGTCAGTCGCTTTGATGCCAATTCGTACTTATATCTAACCAAAGCCTTGGATCGCTTTGATTTGTATCGTGGAGGTTCGGCTGATTCGGTTATTGATGCGGTGCAAGCAAAAGGACTGGTGGTCGGATTTGATTCCGATTGGTTGTATCCGCCCCAAGGTAATCGAGCCTTGGTGGAAAACTTATTAAAACGAGGGAAAGAGGCGTCTTATGTAGAATTGTCCGTTGATTATGGACACGATTCATTCCTTGTTCGTTCTCCTGAATTATACGAATTGATTCAAACCTACCTTAATGCTTAAAGCGATGTCTACTCAGAAAAATAAACGCCAAGTCGATTTCCAAGCTATTGCCCAATGGGTCAAGCCTGGTGAACGCGTACTCGATCTCGGCTGCGGGCGAGGGGTGTTATTGGAGTACTTAAAACAAAAAAACCAAGTCTACGGCATCGGGGTGGATATTGATTTTCACAAAGTGCTTTCGTGTATCAAGCGGGGAGTCAGTGCCTATCAAGGTGATATTAAGTCCTTTCTCAATCAATTCGAGGACAATGCATTTGATCATGTGATTCTCAGTCGCACCGTCGATCAACTAGAAGAGCCAGATTGGATAATCAGTAAGAGTTTGCAAGTGGGGGTGCGCGTGACAGTCGGCTTCGTCAATAATGGATTTTGGAAGAATCGTTTCAACGCCTTCTTCAAAGGAGCAAAGACCGTCAATGAGGTTTATCCCCACCCTTGGTATGAAGCTTTGCCGGCTAATTCGTTTTCAATTGCTGAGTTTGAATCCTATTGTCAGAAGAAAAAGATAACAATTAAGGAGCGCATTTGTTACGCAGGAGACTGGAAAAAAAAGCAAAATATTTTCTGTAATCTTTTGGCCGGTTATGCCATCTATGAATTGTCTAATACAGAAAGTTCTCAACAATGACAGAGAGTTCTCAACAATGAACGAGCAAACTATGGATATTGAAACCTTTCCCAATCCCAATCCTAATCAGGATTATATCATTCAACACATTCAAGAAGAATTCACCTCTACTTGTCCAATGACGGGTCATCCCGATTATGCTACGGTAGTTTTTACCTATGTACCCGATGCAGTCTGTGTTGAGTTAAAGGCGATGAAGTTGTACTTGCACGGCTACCGAAATAAGGGAATCTTTTTTGAGGCGGCCACCAATAAAATATTCGAAGACCTCAATGCGGTGACGCAAGCTAAGTGGGCTCGTTTGGAAACACTTTGGCGTGGGCGCGGCGGAATTCGCTCTAACGTGATTGTAGAATCAGAGCAGGCGGGCTATAGCGGACCCAAAGCAGAATTGTTCAAGCTGTAGAGATTCTAGAATAGCGATTCTAGAGTAGTGATTTTTAAGCGATTAGTTGATTGCTTTATAGGCGGAGTAGGTTCTTTCGCCTTCAGATTCCGCAATGACCACGGCGGCAACAGTGTCGCTATAGACATTGACCGATGTTCGACACATATCGAGTACTCGATCGGTGACCCAAATGACTCCGATCGCTTCAACGGGCAATCCGACAGCCGGTAAGATAATCGAAATGGCGACCAGGCTAGCCGAAGGGATGCCGGCAACCCCTATGCTTGTTGTCAAAGCGAGTAGAACGACAAGGCACTGCTGCCCCAAGGATAAATCAACCCCACCGATTGAGGCGTAGAGTTGCGAAATAAAAAGCACAACGACACATTCGTAGAGAGCCGTGCCGTCCATGTTGATGGTGGCTCCTAAGGGGAGCGTGAAAGCAGCCGATTTTTTTGAGACACCTGCTTTTTTTTGTACCACATCCATGGTCAGTGGGAGCGTAGCCGAAGAACTTGCCGTAGAAAAAGCAGTCAATAAAACAGGGAGCATACGTTTTAAATGGGTAAAGGGGTTTACCGAGGTAAAGCACTTCAAGCAAAGAGACAGTATAATACACAAGTGGATAAGTAAGCCGAGAAAAACTGTTAAAAAGAAAGCTGTCAGGGTCTGCATGAGTTCGCCTATCGGTGCGCGATAGAGTATGGGCAAGACCAACCCAAAGACCCCTATCGGAGCAAAGCGAATAATCCATTCTGTAATTTCAAGAATGATTCGCTGCGAGCTATCCCAAAATTGGCTTTGGAACGAACGCATCGGATCAGGTAAGCGTCCGGCAAAGAGTCCAAAAAGAACGGAGAAGAGTATGATGCCGAGAAGTTGCCCATTGTCGGAGGCGGCCTTGAAAATATTCGAGGGGAACATCCGTTGAAAAATTGCCAAGAGGTCGCTTGAGTCTTTACCCTCAATGCGTTCTAATATGCCTGAAGATTGACTGATCTGTGCCGCTTCTCCCAGCAGTGCCCGAGCGGTGGACGCATCGACTCGACCGGGTTCGATCCAATTGACAAGTAGGAGGCCAATAACTACGGCCAAGAGGCCACTCAGACTGTAATAGAGCAGCGTTTTCCCACCGATAGATCCGATGCTTACCGATGAACCGATTTGTAGAATGCCCGCAATCATCGATGTTGCAACCAGTGGAACGATCATCATCTTTAGAGCATTGATAAACAATACCCCAAAAAAATCTGCCCAGGTCATGATCGGGGTAGCTACAGCTTCATCGATCCGAGGAAGTATGAGTAGAGCGAGCAGAGCGGCCAGCCCCAAAGATAATAGGATTTGCCAGTGTAGTGCCCAGTGCAGGGGATTAAGTTTACTTGGAGTGTTTGTGTGCATCGGAATTTGTATACCCTAATTGTTGCCAAGCAGGAAGCTGGATCGCTTCTGCTCGAACAGTTTTTTCGTATCCTGCCGCCATCAAAGAGTCGATCCAAGCTTTAATCGGGGGGTCTCTATGTTTTTTACATAGAGCGATAATTTGTTTGCGTCTTTGCGTAAAAATTTGGCGGATAAAAACTTTTATCTCCTTTGTGTAGAGGATGGGTCGCTCTTTTAGGTCGAGGCGAATCAAGCTTGAATCTACTTTGGGTTTAGGATGAAAGCAGGAGGCGGAAACGGAATGTGTTGAGTGTACGGTGTAGGCAGACTGCAAAAAGATAGAAATAGCGCCAAAGTTTTTTGATTGCGCCTTGGCATTATAGCGATCAGCAGCCTCTTTCTGTAGCATCAGAACCATGCGTTGTGGGAGTCTCTCTGATAAGACCGAATCCAACCAGGGAGTGGCTACCGCATAGGGAAGATTCGCAACAACTTTAAATGTCGTATTGGAATCTGAAGCATCCAGCTGTCCAAGCGGGGCTTGAATACAATCTGCATTGAGTAAATGAAAGCGCTGAACATTCTCAGCGTAATGCTCCTCTAGGTACTGAGCGAGAATGGGATCTTTTTCCACTGCGTAAAGCTCTGCTCCCTCGGCGAGGAGGGCTTCAGACAAGGTGCCCAGTCCAGGGCCAATTTCGAGTACGGAATCGCCCGGTGTGATTTCGGCCAGTTCAATCGACTTTCGGACTATGTTTCCATCGATTAAGAAGTTTTGCCCTAATTTTTTATTTGGTGCATGCCCTAGGGTTTCGAGGATAAAATGGGTCTGCTTGGGATTGAGAGGCAAAATTTAATTTAAGTTCTGCTGTTTTGGCGTTTAGAAAAACTACAGTGCGTGAAAGGCTTCGATTAAGGCTTCGGGATCCTCTGTACGCATGAGGGCTTCTCCAACTAAGATGGCATCGGCTCCGCACTCGCGTGCCCGAGCTGCATCCTCAGGAGTGAAAATACCGCTTTCACTGATGGTGACAATGCCTTCTGGAATTTGAGGAATAAGGTCTTCTGAATGAGTGAGGTCGGTTTGAAAGCGAGTTAGATCTCGATTGTTTACTCCGATGATTTTGGGATCATAGGACAAGGCTTCTTCTAATTCTCGCTCATCGTGAATTTCATATAAAATATCCAATTGAGCACAGTCGGCGGCTTCTTTAAGTGCGAGGATTGCATCTCTGGAAAGGGCGCGAACAATAATAAGGATGCAGCTAGCCCCCGCTTCAACAGCTTCCAATACTTGGATAGGATGCAGCATAAAATCTTTTCGTAGACAAGGGGTGCTTTTTTTGTGCTGGCGGAGAAAATCAACCACATCCCAAAGGTCGTTTAAATGACCTCCGAAATAGTCCGTATCGGTCAAAATGGAAAGGGCATCGGCTTCAGCGTTTTGATAGATTCTTGCTTGTTCAACTGCATTAGCGGATTCAGCGATTGCCCCTGCAGAAGGAGACTTACGTTTGATTTCTGCAATGACGGATAGGCGATCGGGGCGAGCGAGTGCTTCTAAAAAGCTCCTTTCAGAGTGATTCGAGCGGGCGAGGGCCTCGAGTTCACTCGTCTTAACTGGTCGGATACGGTGCTCGAGCGATTGACGCTTTGCCGCCATTATTTCTTCAAGTTTATCCATGGCTCGAATGGGAAATGCTATCAATCTATCGTTTATACTTTAAAGTTGCTGCAATAAAGTTTGCGAACAGTGGGTGGGCTGCGTGTGGCTTGGATTTGAACTCAGGGTGAAATTGCACGGCGACAAACCAAGGGTGATCGGGGATTTCTACAATTTCAACGAGGTCGCATTCTGGATTCGTTCCCGCGATGCGCAATCCTTTTTCTGATAGGCGATCTCGATAGTGATTGTTGAACTCATAGCGGTGGCGGTGTCGTTCCGAAATGGAGTCCGTTTCATAGGCATGGTAACTAAAGCTATCTTTAGATAACTGACAAGTGTAGGCACCGAGTCGCATATTGCCGCCCTTGGTCGTCAGTTCTTTTTGATCTTCCATGATATGAATCACTGGGTGCGGGGTATTCTTATCAAACTCAGCACTGTTCGCTCCATCAAGATTAGCAACATGGCGAGCAAATTCAATCACGGCTATCTGCATCCCAAGACAGAGTCCAAAATAAGGGATGCCTTCTTCGCGGGCGTATTGAGCGGCTAAAATTTTCCCTTCGATCCCTCGATCGCCAAAGCCCCCTGGAATCAATATGCCATCGAGGTTTTTAAGTATGCCGATGCCTTCAGTCTCTAAATCTTCTGCGTCGATTCTTAGGACACGAACCGAGCAATCGTTGGCAATGCCTGCGTGCGTGATGGATTCATAGACTGATTTATAAGCATCTTGCAACTCAATGTATTTGCCGACGACCCCAATTTCTACCTTGTGAGAGGGTGCTTTTAAACGGCGAACCACATCAATCCATATTTTCATGGAATTGTCCGCCTTCTTTAAATTAAGTTTATTGATGATTAGGTCATCGATTTTTTCTGTTTTCAAGGAAAGGGGCAGTTCATAAATTGAGGTTTCAACATCGCATTCTTCGATCACTGCCTTTACCGGAACATTACAAAATAGCGATAGTTTGTTTCGCATTTCATTATTGATCGGCTTTTCCGAGCGACAGACGAGAATGTCGGGTTGAATGCCAATTTCCCGTAATTTAGCGACACTTTGCTGACTGGGCTTTGTTTTGAGTTCGCCCGCTGCTTTTAGGTAGGGCAGCAAGGTGCAGTGAAGAAAGATGACATCGTCTGAATTTTTTTCTAGGGCGAACTGTCGCATCGCTTCTAAAAAGGGCAGTCCTTCGATATCGCCAATGGTTCCTCCGAGTTCTGTAATGATTATATCGACCGGTTCATCCATTTCGGTGTTGATGCGTGCCTTGATTTCATTCGTAACATGCGGAATCACTTGAACCGTTGCCCCAAGGTAATCCCCCCGTCGTTCTTTTTGGAGGACAGTTTCATAGACTTGACCCGAGGTCAGGTTGTTTAGTCGGGAGAGTTTGCCCGAGGTGAATCGCTCGTAATGCCCTAAGTCGAGGTCGGTTTCAGCACCGTCGTCGAGGACATAGACCTCTCCGTGCTGGAATGGACTCATTGTCCCGGGATCGACATTTAAATAAGGATCAAATTTTTGGATGCGGACAGAGAGACCTCTTTGCTCTAAAAGTGCTCCGATTGCCGCTGAGGTTAGACCTTTGCCGAGTGATGAGACGACACCGCCGGTGACAAAAATGTATTTAGTTGCTGTTTGAGTCATATTTTTGGCATCACTTAGGCTATTTTTTGTAAACTGAAGGATTTTCCACAGTCTTTCAAGACGCATATTTAAAAAGAAAATCTTTTTAAATTTTTTCAGACTGGGTTTGTTTTTGTGATTTTTTTTCTCATTATAGATTTGATGTCTTAGTGCGTTTAATTAGAACTAAATATCCTATTGTTTTTTTCTCTATCTTTTCCTCTCTGTGCATTTTCAGTATATCTTTTAACTAACGCTTTTTAATGATTCGCTTGAATTTCAGACAGTACCTAGCTTCGTCTCTAGGTAAGAAATTTTTGATGGCAGTTACGGGTTTGATTCTCGTCCTCTTTGTCATGGGACATATGTTGGGCAATTTATTAATTTTTCTCGGCCCAGAGGCGATCAATTCCTACGCATACAAACTGCACTCCATTCCCGATGCCTTGATGGCTTTGATACGACTGGCTCTTTTGGCATCGGTTGTTCTCCACATTTGGATGGCGGTGCTCCTGACTATAGATAACAAAAAAGCCAAGCCGAAGGGCTTAAAATCAAAGGTAAAATCTAGTTACGCTTCAAGAACGATGCGTATGAGTGGTGTGATCGTACTCTCCTTCATTATTTTTCATATTTTGCATTATACGGTGCGCGTTGTCCCCTCGATGGAGTACAATGATGCGGCTGTATTCACCGAGATTTCTCAAGGCGGTGAAAATTATGTCCCCCTCTACAAGGAAGGTTATCCAGTAGTCGTACGCGGTGAAGCGGTGCAGACCTTCAATGTCCACGATATGCTTATCCACGGTTTTAAAAACCCGCTCGTTGCTTTTTTCTACATTCTATCGGTCGGCTTGCTCTGCATTCACATTGCCCATGGAATTAGCAGTCTATTTCAAACTATGGGCTTGAGAAACCGATGGTGGAAAGTGGTTACGGATCGCCTTGCAGCTCTCTACGCTTGGGTGATTTTTATCGGTTTTGCTTCGATTCCCATTGCGACACAGATTGGCGAGTTAAACTATTCCTGGGAACGGAATACGGGTGCGCCAACAGAAGCCCACTCAGAGCCACAAGCTCAAGAATTAGAAGCATTGCCGTTACACCTGAATCTTAATAAAAATATCCGAGTAGTGACTGAACCCGCATAAGACTGGAGGCTGACACAATGAATTTAGACGCAAAAATACCTGAAGGTCCCCTCAGTGAAAAGTGGTCAAACCATAAGTTTAAGATGCGATTGGTCAATCCAGCTAACCGCCGTAAATACCACGTGATCATTGTCGGTTCTGGATTAGCTGGCAGTTCGGCGGCGGCCAGTCTTGCTGAGCAGGGCTACAATGTCTCCTGTTTTTGTTATCAAGACAGTCCTAGGCGCGCGCACAGTATCGCCGCCCAAGGGGGGATCAATGCGGCAAAAAATTATCAAAATGACGGCGACAGTGTGCAGCGTTTATTTTATGATACGATTAAAGGGGGTGACTACCGTTCACGGGAGGCAAATGTCTATCGCTTAGCTGAAGTCAGCACGAATATCATCGATCAGTGCGTTGCCCAAGGAGTTCCCTTTGCTAGGGAGTACGGCGGTTTGCTTGCCAATCGTTCCTTTGGCGGAGCTCAGGTCTCCCGAACTTTCTACGCACGAGGTCAGACCGGTCAGCAACTTTTACTGGGTGCTTATTCGGGGCTCAATCGCCAAATCGCTGCTGGTAAAGTCAAAATGCACACCCGCCATGAGATGCTCGATCTCGTCTTAGTCAACGGTCACGCCAAGGGCATTATAGCACGCAACTTAGTCACTGGGGAAATTTCGCGTCACGCCGCTGACTGTGTTGTTTTAGCCAGCGGTGGATACGGCAATGTCTTTTATTTGTCAACCAATGCTCAAGGTTGCAATGTCACCGCTACGCATCGTGCCTACAAGAGGGGTGCAGGCTTTGCTAATCCTTGTTTCACTCAAATCCACCCAACCTGTATTCCTGTTCACGGGGAAGATCAGGCTAAGCTCACCTTGATGTCTGAATCTTTGAGAAATGATGGTCGTGTTTGGGTGCCTAAATTCAAGGAAGTTGCCGAGCAAATCCGTGCGGGTAAGATGAATCCAAATTCAGTTGCTGAGGAAGAAAGGGATTATTATCTCGAGCGCAAATACCCCAGTTTCGGCAATCTTGCTCCACGGGACATTTCTTCTCGTTCTGCTAAAGAAGTTTGCGATGAAGGGCGGGGTGTGGCCAGCACTGGTCTGGGAGTTTATCTAGATTTTCGCGATGCGATTCTTCGCGATGGGGAAGATGCTATCCGTGAACGATATGGAAATCTATTTGAAATGTACAATCGGATTACCGGTGAAGATCCTTACCAGACACCGATGATGATCTTTCCTGCGGTGCACTACACGATGGGTGGCTTATGGGTTGATTATAATTTACAAAGCACCATTTCCGGATTGTTTGTTGCTGGAGAAGCCAATTTTTCTGATCACGGTGCCAATCGTCTAGGGGCCTCGGCTCTCATGCAAGGCTTAGCTGATGGATACTTCGTCATCCCTTACACTGTCGGAAATTACCTCGGTGAACTGGGTATTAGCGCGGCGGGCTTTTCGGATACGGATTCAGACGCTTTTGCTGAGGTGGAATCAGATGTGCGTACGCGTATTGACCAGCTGTTAGCGATAAAGGGCACTCGTTCTCCGAGAGCCTTTCATAAAGAATTGGGTCAGATTATTTGGAATTACTGTGGCATGTCGCGCAGTGAGCTGGGCTTGAAAGAAGCGATAGATAAATTGCAGAATTTAAAACAAGCTTTTAGTCAAGACCTTCGGGTGATGGGAACCGCTGAAACATTGAATAGCGAGTTGGAGCGAGCGGGTCGCGTAGCCGACTTTATTGAATTTGGTGAATTAATGTGTCGTGATGCCTTGATGCGAGAAGAATCCTGTGGTGGGCACTTTCGAGAAGAGTATCAAACTGAGGAGGGCGAAGCGCTTCGCAATGATTCAGACTATGCCTTTGTCGGAGTTTGGGAATACCGCGGGAAAGATACAGTTCCTCAAGTTCACAAAGAATCACTTACTTTTGAAAATGCAGCACTTGCTACACGCAGCTATAAATAAAGACAAAAGATGAAACTCAACTTAAAAATTTGGCGTCAAAATAAACGGGATACGGAAGGTCGGTTCGTCGACTACAATGTAAAAAATATTTCGGAGGATGCTTCATTTTTAGAAATGTTAGACACTCTGAATGAGTCCCTTGTAGCTAAAGAGGAAGAACCCGTCGCTTTTGACCACGACTGTCGAGAAGGTATTTGTGGGATGTGTTCGCTGGTCATCAATGGTGAACCGCATGGTCCGGAAAAGGCAACCACCACCTGCCAACTCCATATGCGTCATTTTAAGGATGGGGATACGATTACGATTGAGCCTTGGCGAGCGCGTGCATTCCCTGTTGTCAAGGACTTGGTAACAGATCGTTCGGCTTTTGATTCAATTATGCAGGCTGGGGGGTTTATTTCTGCTCGTACAGGAAGTGCAATTGATGCCAACGAAATTCCTATCGCAAAAGAACGAGCAGATAAGGCGATGGACGCAGCCGCCTGTATTGGCTGTGGTGCCTGTGTAGCTGCTTGCCCGAACGCCTCAGCAATGCTCTTTACTGGGGCAAAAGTCAGTCATTTAAATAGCTTGCCTCAAGGGCAGGCGGAAAAAGAACGCCGTTCTATTCTAATGGTTCAAGCTATGGATGAAGCCGGCTTTGGTGGCTGTACAAATATTGGTGCTTGTGAAAGTGTTTGTCCCAAGTCGATCCATTTAGATGTAATTGCACAGCTAAATCGTGATTATCATCAGTCCAGCTTTAAGAAAATTTTAAATTTTTAGCTGTCCTTAGCTGTCCTTTTATCTATTTAGCTTCGTTGAGGGTAACGGTTCTTCCTGTTGTGGCACTACCTAGCTCTACCTAGCAAGCTTAGCACTACAATCAATCATTAGGCTTTGAGTCTGGATTTTTAAGTAGCCCTGATTTCTTCATAATGAGTCGCAATTCTTCTAATTCACTCTCAATCGGTGTTTGCGAACCTGAATTCTTACACCAATTGTTTAAAATTAATGAGCCGTAGGCCGACGGTTTCATGTTGTTTTGTTCAGCGCGTTTTCTTATCTTCTCTAGAGTATCTTCAGTAACCCAGCAATTAAGTTGTTTGTTATTCATGATTCGATATGTAACTGTGCGTCGACTCTAAGGGGACGGCAGTTAGCATTAATTAATTGGGAAAGAGTTATTTAAACGCTTTTTTAAAATAAAATCTACCTTAAGCTTAAGAAAAGCCTTCGATTTGCTAGGATTTATATTTTTTCTAGTAAATCTATAAACCTCTGATTATGAATTAATAAGCAGTATAGCAAAAGGGTGTCTCCCCTTCAGGCGTACTACAATCGTGGGCTTTAGTTTTTTAAACCAAGATTTTTAAGCATCGAGGAAATAAAGGGTAAGAGTTGTTTCTTTCGACTGACGACTCCTTTGAGCAAGTAGGTGCTGAAACGACTGTGGGTGGGGAATTTAATTTCTTCTTTTAAGACTCCATCACAAGCGACAAAGAGCAAGGAGTCATGGGCGTTGATATCGGTCACTAAAAGCATACTGAAGAAATGTTTGTGTTCTTCTTTGTAGGACTTGAGGGCAGACTTTAGCTCCTTGATTCGACCCTTTAAATTATTGAAGCCAAGTTCCTCAATTTGTGATACGGAGTAAGTGAGCTCATTTTCGCTGTATATTTTACAATCGCTTTCGATAATTGCTTTTGGACTTTGATTTAAAATAACTGAGCCAGTGGAAAAGATTATTTCAGCAAGTTTTTCCGAAGAAACATTCGCTATCGGCTCAAGCCAATCAAGCAGTTCTTTTTCTAAAGCAGTACTCGTCGGGCTGTTCAAAAGTAAGGTATCCGAAATAATACCTGACATTAAAATTCCCGCCGTAGAAGGCTCTAGGGGGATTTTTTGGCTGCGGAATAAGTCAGCAATGATTGAGCAGGTTGAACCAACTGGTCGATTAATAAATAAAATAGGTTGCTCGCTAGGAATATTGCCTAATTTGTGGTGATCGATCACTTCAAGGATTTGCACTTCACTCGCTCCATCCACGGCTTGGCTTATTTCATTGTGATCAACAAGGACGATTTTTTTGCGAGTAGGGCGGAGGATATCGCTTTTAGAAAAGACGCCAATTAGCTTCTTATCTCCCTCGACAACCATGTAAAGCGGGTCTTCCAAGTGAGCGATACGCTTTTTGATAGAACTCACTCGATCGTCTTTTTGGTAGCAGTGGATTTTAGTTTCAATCAACCCTTCGAGTTGGCTCGCCGTCCGAACAATCCATGAAGTGGTGGCCGAATCATGCGGGCTGATGATCAGGCTGACATCGTTGGCTTTTGCCAGTTCAACTATTGACGGATCAATGGATAAACCACCAGATATGACCAGTAGCCGAACGCCCAGTTCAATTGATTTCTTTTGAATGTCAGAACGGTCGCCGACCACGACAATGGAGCGGTCAATGGGCGTCTTTAGCTTTTTGTGGTGTTCGCCAAAGGAGCGAATATCCATTGCCCCGACATGCACAGATAATTCCTCGAAGTAGTTTTTTTCCACAACGTGGATGGGGACCGCATTGAGTGAGCGGATGATTGAATCAATATTGGTGTGCACTCTGCGGAGGTCGCGTGATTCTTTCGGACTGGGAATGAAGAATTCTCCAAGTTGGAAAAAAGAGATCAGCCCTTCAACCCGTCTTTCTGTATCGATCACGGGTAGTACACGCACATCGTGCTGGTCGATTTTTTCAAGGGCTTCAAAACAGGTATTGGTTCGCTTCACTGATTGAACTGATCGACACATGATATCACTAATTCTCGGAGTAACATCTCCAATGAACTGGGGTAAGGGCGTGTTGAAATAATCCATAATCGCATCAATTCGAGCATTGCTGTTGCCACAACGAGCCGCGATGAATTCCTCCTGACCAGTAGCATGCTTGAATGTCTCGTAAGCGATAGCCGAGCAGATCGCATCGGCATCTGGGTTTTTGTGACCAAAAATATAAACGGGATTCTTGTTCATGTTTAGCTAATGATTTTTCCTGTTATCAGAAAAGAATGCGTTGGTGCAAATGGAAGAAAAAAAAGCTCAATTGGAGCGAAACCGAATTGAGCTTTGTGAAAGATTTTTATTCAATCGAATTACAAAGTGAATTCAGGTGCTTTCCGGACATTGCTATCTTCGATTATCTCGTAAATGTTGCTGGTTTGTTTTCCTGTTCTAGGATTCACAAGAAAGCCATCGTCCTCACCAATTTCATTGAAGAATTCTACGTGACCATCGTAGAAGAGAATATGGCCACCACCACCCCAAGGACTGGATTTGGGCCAAGTACCAGATTCATTGAGACCGCGTGTCCAAGCGAGCGGTGTTTTAGTTGCATTGGCACTGGATGGATTTAGACCGATAGCAAAGTCATAGCCGACTGGTAGGTCGGTTGACCAATCATCAGATATTTCGAAGACATTGTCGTCATTTTTGTAGCCGACAATACTTGGGAGCTCTCCTTCATAGGATGAAATTGCTGGGTCGGAGTCAATAAACCAGATTGTGGCATCGGTTAAACCTGCGTTCTTGGCAAGAAATTCAATAACCCCGTAGATGGAATCACCGCTTTGAGTGTTTTCCAGTTTGGGTTGAGTGATGGTCTTTACTCGAGCACCCCCCTTAGCATACATAATGTAAGCTTGACCGATGGCACGGAGGTTTGATTGTGATTTCAACTGCTGTGCTCTTTGTTGAACATTTCCCACGACAGGGATTAAAATACTCGCAAGAACTCCAATGATAGCAACAACAGTTAGCAACTCAATTAGGGTAAAGCCAGCTTGTTTGCGATAGGGTTTTTTCATAATTATAACAGTTATAAAATGGGTTTTAAGTGAAAGTGGGTTTGAAGTATGTGTTTAAAACATGAAATGAAGCCTGTACAATTTTTCAAAGAAAAAAGTAATTCATTTATTTTTTTAGATCGCTTGTCGATTCG
>MDTB01120096.1_pt1 | contig 19059 bp, 17 predicted proteins | sample 811161 | NCBI WGS metagenome assembly MDTB01 (sample SAMN05326650, study PRJNA326480) | marine metagenome | isolation source: seawater | place: Mediterranean Sea | collected 2009
ACTACGTTGATAGGCTGGGTGTGGAAGCGCGGTAACGCGTGCAGCTGACCAGTACTAATAGCTCAATTGGCTTGATTTATGCACTGAAAAAAATTTTTAGTCCAAGTAGTTAAAATTATTGATATCATTTTTACATCAAAATAAAAAAAGCCCGCAAGAAATTGTGGGCTTTTTTATTTAAATAACCTACTCATATCTTTTTAGAAAATTATTTATCTATCTTTCGTTTTTTTAAATTATAAAAGTTATAATAATCAAAACAAAAAAACTAACAATTTAATTAATTATTTTTAATCATTGTTATGATAATAGATGTATTATAGTTATATCAACTGATGAAAGTTTTTTTAACACGAGAAAACCAAAAACTAATAGATAATGTAGTATTTATTGATGGATTTTCTTCCTCAGGAAAAGCATTGATAGCGCCTATATTCGGTTTTCTTGAAAGAGGCGAACAATGGCAAGTTGACTATTTTTTTGAAAAATTGGCTGTTTTAAGTCGTTTTGATAAAATATCAAAAAAAAATATCAAAACTGTATTAGAAGCAAAAGTAGATGAGTTAATATACAATCTTTTCATAGGAAGAAATATAAATTCAAGAAAAACAGATTTGTCCTCACCTTTTTTTAATGGTCTTGAAAAAAAATATCTAAAGAGAATTAAATTAAAGGAAAAAGGCCCCGCAATGAAAAGAATTTTACAAGCTAAGCCAATTTTACCAATCATGGTGCATTATATTTACGGATGTACAGATATTTTTCTTAAATCACTTCAAGGTAAACTTGGATTATATATAATAATGCTGAGAGATCCTTTTCATCTTATTAATGTTTGGCATAAGGATAAATGGGTAAAAAAAAGAGGAAGATCAAATCGAGAATTTCATCTATGCATAAAAGTAAAAAATAAAATAATTCCCTGGTATGCTAAAGAATATTCTAAAGATTATATTAAAGCTAATAATTTTGAAAAGGCTATTCTTACAGTTTATCATTTTTACAAAAGAGTTTTCTCAATGTACAAAAGATCAAGTTCAAACGAAAAAAAAAAAATTTTATTAGTATTTTTTGATGAATTTATTAAATATCCAGACTTATATATAAATAAAATTTGCAAAAGATTAAAAACCAAAAAAATTAAAAATTTTAAAAAAATTATAAAAAAAAGATTATCTTTACCAAGAATCCATAATGGTCCTATAACGTCTATAGAAATTTTTAAGAAAAAATATTCTAAAAAAATATCAAAACATTATCTAGATATGCTTTTTGAACTCAACGAGAATTACATTGATTTTTATAGAGAAAAAAAGCTGTCTAAAAGTTAGATAATTATCTGCTAGATCTTAACTTGAAAACCTTAATTAGATGGTAACAGATTTCTATTATAAATGAAAAAATAATAGTTGAAATGAGTGTATATCCAAAAAAAGGTACAGCCATCACATAGCTGGTTAATAAACCACTCAAATTATTCTCGTACATTCCTGAAACCCAAACTCCAAAATTTGAAATTAAGTAAAAAATAATTGCTCCTACTATTGCTCCTGTGAATCTATTTAATATTGATTTTGAAAAAAAATTTGCCAAATAAGATATTATTATTACACTGCCCCAGGTAAAAAACATTGTATCGTGAAATCCCAAAAAGATATCTGTGATTGCAAAACTTAAAATAACTATTGGCATATAAACAATTCCAATTAATGCAGGCACGTAAAAACTTAAAGCTATCAAACTTGTAAAGTTTGGTGGGTGAGGAATAAATCTGCTAGCAGCAAGACTTAAAAATATTCCGATACAAACATAAAGTTTATTCATTAGTTAAATTGGTATCAATATAGGCTGAAAAAACAAGTGAACTTTTTAATTAAATTTCTTGTTTAACTAATACCTTTTTTTAAAACCAAAATTGAAAGCTCTATCTGGCGCTGAATATTGTATGGCTTGACTATATTTTTCATCAAAAATATTTGTCAGGTTTACAAATCCCGTATAATTTCCATAGAGAAAATCTAAACTTAAATCACTTACCATATATGAGTCTAACCTCACATCTCTAAAGTTTCCACCAGCATTATTTACATTACCGTAATCTCTTGCAGTGTCTGACCATTTAGTTTTCCATCCTAGAGTTGTAGTATCCGTGAGATTATAATTTGCACCAATATTTATCAAGTGCCTAGGAACTCTTACCATTTGTGAGTTTAAAAAATCTCCTGCGCTTCCAGGACCAAAATCCGGGTCGTCAAAATCAGCTCCGTCGTATGTAGAGTTATAAGTGTAACCTAAATCAAAATTTAAATTTTTTTTAGGTTTAAAATTTGATAGCAATTCTAAACCTTTAGTTCTTACAACTCCTGGCCTATTTTTTGGGGTCCATGAAGCACTTTTCCAACCTTCGATGGTATCTTCATATTTGTGATTGAAAAAAGTTAGATCAATATTAAGTCCTTTATCTACAAAGTTTTTTTGAATACCAACATCAAAGCTTCTACCTTTTTCGGCTACTAAAGAGCTGGGATCCGCGCTTTTATAGTATTCATAAAGAGAGGGAAATTTAATGCCAGTGCCATAAGATGATTTAAAAGTTGCTCCAATAGCATTTGAAAAATAAGCTAAGCTAACTCTTTCGCTATCTTCATTGAGATCTTGACTGTGTTGATCAAACCTTACTCCAATTGTTGAATATAAATTTTCCGTTATCTTAGATTGTACATCGATGTACTGAGAAGTAATTTCTTCTCCTTTTCTAAAATCTTCGTCCGCGAGCTCATCCATAGCATAACGCATTTCCTCAAATTCTTTTTCTAATCCAAAAGCAACATTATGCTTATTGTCAATTTGATAATTATTATTCAAGCTAACTGTATTTCTATATGTCCAAACCTCTTGTTCAACTATTAGGTTAGAAAATTGACTTTTAACATTATCTGCGGTTCTACTCATGTAACCCGAACCTAGAACTAAATTACTTTGTAAATTGTTAATGGGTTTATAATTTACTTGAATTGTAGCAGAAGAGTCTTTCTCGTGTGATTTATTGTCAATTTGATTAAAAGTTGATTTTATTGCATCGTAATGAAGTTTAGAGTCAGTTAATTTGTATATAGCTCTGTAATCTAAATTTTCAGAGAGTTTATATCCATAATTTGTTAAAAAGGTATGATTTTTGTAAGCATCACTCTCATCGTTGTGCGTCATGGCCGAAATACCATCAGTTTGATATCTTTCTAATCCTATATAAAAATCTTTTTTATTGTCAGATCCTCCGTAAGATAAATCTAAATTATGAGTTTTGTTTGAGCCTGCGTTGTAAGAATAGTTATTTTTAAATTCACCTTTTCCTTGCTTAGAAAAAATATTTATTGTACCTCCCATTGCTCCGCTTCCATACATTGAGCTTTGATTACCTTTTAAAATTTCAACTCTTGAAATTTGACCTGTCAAAATATCGTCAAAATAAAAATCATTTTTTGGAGTAGTTGCATCTGATTTTTTTACTCCATCAATATAAACAGTAGAGTAAGCTTTTGGCAAACCTCTTAATTGAATACCACTCTGTGACCCAGGTCCGCCTGTTTGAAAGTAGTTTAAGCCAGGCACTGATTTACCTAAAGAGTCACCTAAAAAAGATTTGTTTGAATTTTCAAGCTCTTCTTCGTTTACAACAGTTACTGACGTCCCGGTTGTTGATGATGATTGAGGAGTTTTACTAGGTGATATTACTATTACAGGTATATCAGATGAAAAAGCGTAGCTGCTTATCAAATATGAGATTAATATTATCTTTACTATATAAGTTTTTACCATCAGCATTCCTTTTTTTTTAAATCTTTTCAGATCTAATAGTTATAATTATGCCGATGTTAATTTTGCATTGCAGAATTAGACTTTTCCTGGCCTTCATTCAACAGCGGACTTTACTGGGTGGAGCTCCGACTTTACGGTTGCAGGAACAGCCAATGAATTTCACACTGATTTCCCACCATGCATTTCAGCTAGTAATAGTTAAAATAATTAATTATTTGAGTCAATAAAGGATTTTGATTTTTACTAAAAGCTTACTTTACAAGCTATAATAGTATAGTTTACTCTCCATAAATGAATAAACCATTAAAAATATATTTATGTGATTTAACCTACGATACTATTATATTAGTTTCAGATACTATTCCCATAAATATTGGTTTTATAGCTAGTTACCTAAAAAAAAAGCTACTAGCTAAAGTTGAAATAGAATTATTTAAATATCCTAATGATTTACTTAAAGCTATAAAGCGACAACCACCAGATATCTTAGGACTAAGCAATTATTCATGGAATAGTAATTTATCAGAGCATTTTGCTAAAGTAGCTAAAAAGATTAATAAAAATTGCATTGTTTTACAAGGTGGAACTAATTTTCCACATGCACAAAATCAGCAAAAAGAATTTTTAATTGAAAGATGTTATACTGATATTTATGCTTTATTTGAAGGTGAAAGATCGACACTAAATGTAGTTGAAAGATATTTAGAAAAACAAAATGATTTAAAAAATTTTTTCGACGAACCCATTGATGGCTGTGTATTTATAGATCCAAGAACTAGAGAAAGCACTGATCCGAAATTAATAGTAGGAAAATATTTAGAACGAATTAAAGACTTAGATGAAATTCCTTCACCTTATTTAAACGGGATGATGGATAAATTTTTTGACGGTAAATTAACTCCTTTTATAGAAACTAATCGAGGATGTCCTTTTACCTGTTCTTTTTGCCACACAGGTGCTGATTACTACCATAAACTCAATAAGTTTTCTCAAGAAAGAGTTAAATCTGAAATTGAATATATCGGAAAAAAATCTAAGGATTTAGGGATCACAAACTTACACATGGCAGATGTAAATTTTGGCATGTATCCACAAGATAAACTTGTATGTGAATATTTGTTAGAGAGTAAAAAAAAATATTCTTGGCCTCTTCAAATAATGGCCACGACAGGCAAAAACAGTAAAAAAAGAGTTATGGAAATAACAAGTATTTTAGGAAATATGTTTTCAGTTAATATGTCTCTTCAGTCAATGAGTGAATATGTTCTAAATAACATTAGAAGATCAAATATTCGCCACGAAGATATGATAGCTGTAAATAATCATTTAAGAGAGGCTGGCAGATCAACTAAAGCAGAACTGATATTACCTTTACCAGGTGAAACAAAAAAATCATTTATAGATGGTTTAAACAAAGTTTTAGATTCCAAAGCCTCTTCTGTCACTATTTATACCTTAATGATGCTTCAAGGCACTGAATTTAAAACACCAGAATTTAGAAACAAATTTGGATATAAAGGGAAATATAGAATTGTTCCTCTTAATTTTGGAGAATATGATGGTGAGAAAATATTTGATTTTGAGGAAGTTGGTATCTCTACAAATGATTTAAGCTTTGAAGATTATCTATCACTCAGATCTATTGCTTTAATGGTTGAGGCACTTCATAACGGAAAACCGTTTGAAGAGTTTTTTCTATATGCAAAACAATACAATATTAAACCGGCTACTTTTATAAACTCTTTATATGAAGAAATTTTAAGCGCACCTGATACAGTCAAAAAAGTATTCAACAATTTTATTGAAGAAACAAAAGGAGAGTTATGGGAGTCGGAGAAAGATTTAACTAATTATTATAAAGAAGAAAAAAATTATAGATTATTAAAACAAGGAAAAGTTGGCGGAAATTTAATTTATAAATATAAATCAAAAAGTTTGACAGAAGCAAAATTAGGATGGATGAATTACCTAGCAGATCAATTATTTAAAAATATTAAAGTTCAATTTCCGGGTATTAACTTAGAAAAAGTTAAAGATGAAATTGAGGAAATTAGAATATTTACTAAGTTTAAACTTGATGGACTTCTGGATTTCCACTCAGAAATTAACTCAATCAAGCACGAATTTAAATATGATATGTTAAATTGGATTGACAATTTAGGTCAAAAAAAACTATCGGAGTTTTGCTTAAAAAATAAACAATTGTACTTTTTTGAATATACTACAGATCAAATAAATAATAGAAATGATTATTTTGAAAGGTACGGCAAAGATATTAATGCACTTTCAAAAATTGTAACAAGAATTAGTAATCTTGAAAGTCAGTTTAGAAAAGTTAAAAACTCAGAGGCACACAAACCAAGAGATATTTATCAAAAATCAACTGAACTTTTTACAAAATATGCCCTATCGAATTAAGTCGGAAAACTTATTATCTGTCTATCTAATAATTTGCTCTTTCTTGAAATTGTAAATTAAAATCTTGAAAATTGTTAAATTTATCTATGAAGATTAATTTTTTATTTTCAACTTTCATCACGTAAAAACCACCTTCTTCTAAAGAAAACTCTTTAGGCTGCTTAATAATTTCATCAAAAATTTTTTCATCTACAACCCCATTATGAGATGAAACTATAGTATTTGAACCATTTTTTTGTTCAGTTTCTAAATAAAATTTTTTTATTTTATTTCTAAAATCTTTAATATCTTCTCTAAAAGGACCTTTATGTAACAAAATACTCTTTAGACTGTCATATCCCCCGAAAACAATTTGAGCTGTTTGCCTAGCTCGACAACTAGGACTACTCACAATCTGATGAACTGGTATTGATAAAGATGACCAAATTTCTTCCATCATTTTAGCTTGTATCATTCCTCTTTTAGATAAACATACAGCGTCTTTATAATACTCATCTTCGGCTTTTCTTTTTTGATTTATCTCTTTAGCGTCATACATAGTTACATCAATCCATTTTTCACGATGAGCATGCCTAAAATGTAAAATAAATCCACCTTCATTTACAATTCTTTTTGCAAGTTGATATTTCTCCTCATCGAATTCAATATACTCGTTCTTTCCAAAAGAAGATACTGAGCCTGAAATTTTATTAATTATTTTTACTCTTTTTTCATAAATTGAAACAATTGAGGAAAAAGTGATGATTGATAAAGCTAGTGACAAAATTATAATTAATAAAATCTTTAACTTCATAATATGAGGTATCAATATTTTATTAATTTATGATTGTCAATTAATTTATGACAAAATTGGTTTTCATCATCTATTTTAAAAAATTTTTTTTAAAAAAACTTGGAGCGATATTAAAATTTAATTTACCATGAAAATTTTTGAAATTTGATTGATCGATGTTTTTTTTAAAAACTTTCTTAAATTCAAGCAAAATTTTTTTATTTTTGTTATAAAAACTCTTCTTGTTATTTAAAGAATTTATCAAATCAACAGTAGCATCAAAAATTTCATTCGGCGAATTATCTATAACTTGAGATTTGTTTTTCTTAAACAATTCTTTGCTCTCCAAAAAGGCCAATTTTTTTTGAAACATATCATTTATCGAAAGAAAATTATTTTTAATTTTAATCTTTTTAGGAATGAAAAAAATCTTTTTTGAATATGAGAATACTTTTCCGATTGGAACAAAGTTGGTGAATAAAATAGGTTTTTTAAACATGTATAATGGAGACATCGATCCACCAGAATGAGTGCCAATAAAAAATTTACACTTAGAAATTAAGAATAATTCTAATTCGTCATTCCAAATTTTTTCTTTATGTAGATCTATGTATTTTTTATTCTCAATTTTTAAGAATTTTTTATGATCTTTTCCAACTCTTATTACTGTAAAACCAAGTTTTATAAGTTTAGAAACTGTTTTTTTATACGTTTGAATGTTGGCACTATTAACTTTTCCATCAACATAATTTGGTATATTTTTTTTTAAATATCCGTCATCTCTCACATGAATACAAACAATCTTTTTTAAATCAAATCTAATATTATTTTTTTTTATAATTTTAATTTGATCTTCTTTATTCAAATCAAATTTCACTTTAGTTTTATCAATTAAATTTAAAGTATCTCTGGCCTCAAAAGTTTTAATATCTAATTGAAAGTTATTGTTATAATGAAAAGATAAATTTTTTATTATTCTATACTTATTATTTGTCTTCATTAATCTTGGCATAATTATTGAAAAGTTTTTTGGGATAAACTTTATTTTTTTTTTAAGAATATTATAAATAGCATAATTTGAAATTTTCTTACTTAAAAAAAAAAAATCTATAAATTTTTTTTCTTGACTATAGATAAAAAGACTTTGAACACCAACAAAGTGACCTATTCGAGATGAAAAAGATGAGTTAATCCTAATTGGAATAAAAAATCTAATTAATTTAATTATTACCAATAAAAAAATACAAAATGTTTCTGAAAAAAATAATTTTATATTCACTTATTTAACTTTTTAAAAAAAATCTTTATATAATTTGATAATTTCACTATGTGTTCACGATCAATATATTCCATTGCTGGCAAAGTTAATATCTCTTTAGATAATTTTTCAGTAATTGGTAAACTGATTTTTTTGTAATTCTTCAGGTATACATTCATTTTATGAACAGGCTTTGGATAATGTACTTTTGTCTCAAATCCTTTACCTAATAAAAATCTTTGTAACATATCTCTCTTTTTATTTTTAATTTTAATAATAAAAGTTTGATAAACTGCAAGATTATTTATTTTAACAACCGGATACTCCACTAAATTCTTAAGTATTTTTTTATAAAGTTTGACGTTATTATTCCTTTTTTCAATTACTTGATTATATTTTTTTAATTTTACGTTTAAAAAAATAGATTGTAATTCATCTAATCTCATATTGTGGGACCAAAAAGCACAATCATCTCTTGAAGAGTGGCCATTGTTTCGGGCTCTAATTAACCACTCATAAAATTTTTTTTTATTAGTTGTTATTATTCCTCCGTCACCCATGGCATTTAAATTCTTTAAAGGGTGTAAACTAAAGCATCCTGAAAAGGCAAATGACCCAACTTTTTTTTTATTAATCGAGGCACCTATAGCTTGCGCACAATCCTCAATAACAGTAATCTTTTTCTTGTTTGCAAATTTTAATATTTTATTTATGTCACATGGTATTCCGCATAAATGGACAACAACGATGGCCTTAGTTTTTTTGTTAACTTTTTCTTTAATTTTATCTAAACATATTTGATAATCATCGTAGTTTACGTCTACCAGTTTTGCTTTTGCTCCAGCCAGATAAATCGTTGACACCGTAGAGAGATAGGAATTTGAAACTGTAATTACTTCATCATCAGGTTTTAAATTTAAGTATTTTAAAGTTAAAAATAAAGCATCAGTCCCACTGCCTACTCCAACTGCATATTTTGTTCCTACATATTTTTTAAAATCATTTTCAAATTTTTGAACATTTTCTCCTAAAATAAAATTACCTTTATTCATTACCTCAATTAATTTTTTGGAAAAAATTTGCCTATAGGACTTGTGCTGCTTACTTAGATTTACGTAAGGATATTTTTTCATTTGATTTAATTTTGATAATTATATGCGAATTATTTTTAAAACAAGTATTTTATTTCAATAAGACCCTGATAACCATAAGACTTTAATTTTCTTAACCATTCTTTTGAAGTAAGGCACAAATGATGAGTTGGGTCCCATTTATTCATTAAATAAGCCCTTTTTTTATGAGAAACACCTTGTATTTGTAAAAAAATATTTTTTTTATTTTTAACAACTCGATTGATCTCCTTTATTAATCCTTTAATTTTACTTTTCTTAATGAGAGGAAGAGTGTCTTTTGAGATAACCAGGTCAAAAAAACTTTCATTGTAGGGAATGCCTTTTTCAACATTTAAAACTTTGACAAATTTTCTTCTCATTTTCCTGTTCTTGCTAATGGCATAATTACTAATATCCACTCCATAGGAATTTATATTTTTTTTGCTAAACTCATCAAGTAAATAACCTTTTGCACAGCCTATTTCTAAAACATTCATATTTTTTTTTAATTTAAAAAATTTAATAAAATTTTTTGCAGTATTCTTAAATCTACCATCATTTTTGTAACCTCCGTAACCAATGCCGATAGTTTTATCATCAAAGTAAGATTTGTTATATTTAAAATAGCTCCTTAATTTATTTTTCTTTATTTTATCAAAATTTAAAGTTTCTAATATTTTTTCTCGATCTTTGATTTTTCTATTATTTTTTGAAGGAAAAAAGTTTGTTTTCATCTAGTAAAATGAATTTGTAATTTATTATTTCATAATATATAGATCCTACCAATAATTAAAAGTTTTATATGAAAGAAAATATTTTAATATTTGGTGGATCTGGATATGTTGGCAGCAAACTTATTGAAGCACTATTAAAAAAGAAATTTGAAGTTATTAATTATGATAGAGACCTGTTTGGCTGGAAACATCTTCCACATAAAAACAAGAAATTTCATCATATTAAAGGAGATATTCGTAATACTAAAAAAATAATTAAAACTTTAAAAAAATTTAAGCCTAAATATGTAATTCATTTAGCATGTATTTCTAACGATCCAACTTTTTTACTTAATTCCAAACTATCTAGAGAAGTCAATTTTGAAAGCTTTAGAAAATTGTCTAAAACTCTTAAAAATTTTAATATTTCTAGATTTATATTTGCCTCTACCGCATCTGTTTACGGACTATCTAAAAGTCGAAAAGTTACCGAAACTCATAAACTTAAACCAATTACTCTTTATAATAAGTACAAAGCAAAATGTGAAAAAATTTTTTTAAAAGATTTCCCAAAGAATATGGAGAAATGTATAATTAGACCTGCTACAGTTTGCGGCCTCAGTCCAGCAATGAGATTTGATGTTTCCGTAAATATTTTAACAAACTATGCATATAAAAAAAAATTTATAAAAGTTTTTGGTGGAAAACAAATTAGACCAAATATTCATATTGACGATATGATAAGATTATATATTAAACTTGTATCACTTAAAAATTTTTCTAAGGTAAATAATGAAATTTTCAACGCTGGTTTTGAAAATTTATCAATAAATAATATTGCAAAAAAAGTTAAAAAAGTCGTAGAAAAAAATATTAAAAAGAAAATTGGCATTATTAATGAAAAATCAAATGATGTAAGATCGTATAGAGTAAATTCAGATAAAATTAAAAAACAACTCAATTTTTTCCCTAGAAAAACTGTAAATGATGCAATTAATGAAATCACCAAAGAATTTAAAAGAAAAAAACTAAAAGATAGCTTTTCAAATATTAATTATTTTAAAATTAAAAAGTTACAAAAAATTAATTTTGTATGAAACTATAGACAAATTATGTAGCTTATAATGAAAAAACACTATTATATGTAGTTTTTTACAGATAATAGTCTTTACTGTTCAAAAAATGAACAATATAACTATTTAAATCAAAAAAAAATGAATAAAATACAACTATACGCAGATGGCTTTAATCTAGAAGATTTTAATCAAGATTATAGTATAGAAATTGATGGGTATACATTTAATCCCTCATTATTTAAAAAAAATGGTGCAAAGGATTATTTAGAATATTCAAAAAAAATCCTAGATCAATCTAAAAATAAACCAGTTTCACTAGAAGTTTTTGCTGACGACGAAAAAAATATGATTACCCAAGCTAAAATTCTAAGTACACTTGGTGCAAATGTTTATGTAAAAATACCTATAACTTTTACAAATCAACAATCTACAATTAATGTTATTCAAAACTTGGTAGATCATAAAATTAAGATGAATATAACTGCAATATTTACAGCCGATCAAATTAAAAAAATATTACCTGTCATTAAAAATACAGAAACAATCTTATCAATATTTGCTGGCAGGATATTTGATTGCGGCATAGATGCTATAGAGATAATGAAATCAATAAATGAAATGGTACACAAAAACTCAAAGTGTAAAACCCTATGGGCGAGTCCAAGAATGTCCTATGACTATATTAATGCTATTTCAACTGGAACAGATATAATTACAATGCAAAAAAACCAAATAAAAAAACTAAATATGTTTAACAAGAAATTAGAAGATTATTCATTAGAAACAATTAAAACATTTTACGAAGATGCAAAATCCTGCGGGTACAAATTATGAAAAAAAAAGTAAGTTTTTACGATAACTACTTTAGTAAAATTAAAGAGGTGACAAGTAAATTAGATAAAAAAAATATTGAAAAATTGGTAAACATTCTTGTCACAGTAAAAAAAAACAAAGGTAGAATTTTTTTTTTAGGTGTTGGAGGAAGTGCTGGAAATTGTTCTCATGCGGTTAATGATTTTAGAAAATTATGCAATATAGAGTCTTATTCTCCTGTAGATAATGTTTCAGAATTGACTGCAAGAATTAATGATGAAGGTTGGGATAATTCTTTCAAAGATTGGTTAGTAGGAAGTAATTTAAATAGAAGAGATGTGTTATTTATTTTATCAGTTGGAGGTGGGAATAAAAAAAAAAAAGTAAGTACTAATTTAATTAAAGCAATTGATCTAGGTAAATCAAAAAAAAGTAAAATTTTAGGAATTGTAGGTAAAACAAATGGTTATTTAGCATTAAAAGGCGACTGCGTAATAAAAATACCTTTTGTAAACCAGAAATTTTTAACACCATTTTCAGAGGCCATGCAAGGAGTCATCTGGCATTTTTTGGTTTCACATCCAAAACTTCAAGTAAAAAAAACTAAGTGGTAATTAGACTTTAATTAGATGTCTAAAAAAGAAAATAATAATAAAACTATATTTTGCGGTCTTACCCATGTTGGTCAAGTCTTTAGTATTGGGTGGGCAGAAAAAATAAGCCGGTGTGCAGTTTTTGATTTTGATAAAAAAAAATTAAAACAATTTCAAAATAAGATAGTTACTTCAGAGGAACCAAGTTTAAAAAAAAAACTAATAAAGAATTATAAAAAAATTGATTTTGTTAAGTCTGAAAAAGAAATAAAAAATTATAAAAATGTTTTTTTGACTATTGATACACCTTTAGCATTAAACGGAACGCCTAACGTAAATTTTATTTTTGAAAATATTAAACGTCTTAAAAAATACTTAGCAGAAAGTTCCAATTTAATAATAACTAGTCAAGTATACTGTGGTTTTTGCGATGATCTTAAAAAAAAGTTTTTTATAGATAGAAAAGATGTTAATTTTATTTACATGGCAGAAACTCTCGTCATGGGAAATGCTTTTGAAAGATTCATTAGGCCCGAGAGGATCATTTTAGGTACAGAAAAAAAAGTGAGTTTTTTAAAACAATTTAAAAAATTCAAATGCAAAATTTACCAATATAATTTAAAACAGGCGGAGATGGTTAAAATGGCAATTAATTTGTTTTTGTTTAATTCAGTAAGCTACGCTAACTTATTAGATAATTATTGTAGACAATTTAATTTTAAATTTTCAGACATTAATGATTCTATAAGATCTGATAAGAGAATTGGAATTAATGCCTATATTTCCCCATCTCTTGGTTTAAGCGGTGGTCATTTAGAGAGAGATGTTTATACAACTATTAAAACTCTTAAAGACAACCCGAGTAAAAAAATTTTTTCAAGGCTCGAAAAGATGAACAATTCTCGAATTAATTTGTTAATTAAAAAATTTCACCATCTTAATAAAAAGAAAAAATATAGAAAAATTATCTGGGCTGGACCATCATATAAACTTAATTCTTTTTCAATTGTGAATTCACCATATTTGAAATTTAAAAAATTTTTAAAGAGTAAAAAAATAAATCTTCTAGCCTTTGACTCATTTTTTAATTTAAAAAAAGAAAAAATAAGTTTTGCTATAGAAAAACTAGATAAAAAAAATTTCAAAGACTCCTTAGTAATTTTTAATTATCTAAATAAAAAGGATGAAAAAAATTTGACACAACTTAAACAAAAAAAAGTATGTGATGCTTTGAATATAAATTTTTCAACTAAAAAAAAGGAATTTTTAAATTATTAATATGAAAATAGCTGTTGTAGGATGTGGAAATATTGGTGCAAAGAGGGTGGCATCGATTCAAAAATATAAAAAAACAAAAATAAAATTTATTATAGGTAAAAAAGAAATAAAAAAAAAAACTGATAATTTAGGGTTAAGAATTTCAAAAAAAATTAAAGCAAAATATATTACAAATCTTAGAGAAGCTTTGAAATCTGATATAAACGCTGTAATTTTGAGCACTCAACCAAATCTTTTTCTCAGTTATGCTAAACAAATTTTGAATTCAAAAAAACATTTGTTAGTTGAAAAACCATTAGGCTTGAATGCCATAGAAGCATTAAAGATTTCAAATCTTGCAAAAAAAAATAAAGTTTACCTCAAAACAGGTTTTAATTTGAGATATGATGATGGTATTCAGTTAGCAAAGAAACTTATTAATAAAAAAAAAATAGGAAAAATTTACTTTATTAAAATAGAATATGTAAATGGTTCAGTTAAAACAAATAAAAATAATGTCGGATCTTTATCTGATATAGGAAGTCATAGCGTAAATTTGTTTGAATTTTTTATAAATAAAAAATTTAAAGTATTAAATAATGCAATGCAAAAAAATGAGTATTTTAAAGATGACAATGGTTTTATTACCTTAAAAAGTGGCGCTATTTTAGGTCAAATACACTACAGCTTTGTTCGTTGGGAAAATAAATTTTGCCTGGAAATATTTGGAGAGAAAGGCTCTATAAGTGTAAACTCACTTCCAAAATGGGGAAAACAAACTGTTACATTATCTAAGAGAGTGTACCCATCAGGAAAACCAAAAAAAATTAATTGGTATCACAAAACAGAAAACTCTTGGTATAACGAGTGGGTGCATTTTAATAAAGCTATTAAATATAATATTTATAAAGATATAAACGAAGGCTTTATAACTATGAAAAATCTTGAAATGATAAGAAAATCTTAAAATGAAATATTTTTCAAAACAAATTAATAAAAAAATTCTGAATTTAGACACTTTAGTATCAAAGCTTAAATCTCTTAGGAAGAAAAAAAAAATAGCTCTATGCCATGGAACATTTGACATAGTCCACCCTGGGCATTTAAGACACTTAGCTTATTCAAAACAAAAATCTGATATTCTCATTGCGTCAATCACATCTGATAAGCATAGTGCAAAGTCCAAAGAGGGACCATATGTTCCGGAACATTTGAGAGCGTTTAACTTAGCATCTTTAGAATTAGTAGATTTCGTTATAATTGATTATAATCAAAAACCATTAAATCTTTTATCTAAACTTAAGCCTAATTATTTTATTAAAGGCTTTGAATACAAGAAAAACAATATACATCCAAAAACTAAAGAAGAGATGAAAGTATTATCTAAGTATGGGGGTGAAATATTATTTAGCCCCGGAGATGTAGTATATTCATCTACAGCTATACAAAAAATCAATAAGCCAAATTTAAATTATGAAAAATTAATTTCCTTAATGGAATTTGAGAAAATTTCATTTAAAGATCTTTTAAATACTATCAAAAAATTTAAGAAAATTAAAATTCATATTATTGGGGACACAATCATTGATAAATATAATTATTGTAATGTATTGGGACAAACAACAAAAACGCCGACATTTAGTATACGAAAAAATAATGAAGAAATTTTTTTGGGTGGTGCAGGAATTGTAGCTAAACATCTTCGAAAATTAGGATCAGAAGTCACTTTTACCTCTGTTATAGGAGATGATAAAATGGGCAAGTATTCAATTAAAGAAATAAAAAAAAATAATATTAAACATCATTATTTAATTGATGTAAGCAGAAATACTACTTGCAAAGAGAGATTTTGGGCAGACAATCATAAACTTTTACAAGTTGATGTAGTAGATAATCATATAATCTCAAATAGTATAAAAAAAAAAATAGAAAAAATTATTTCAAAAACTAAGTCTAACGGAGTTATTTTTAGTGATTTTAGGCATGGAATTTTTAATCAAAACACAATTTCAGATTTTTCAAAAAAAATTGCTAAAAATACCCTAAAAATTGCAGATAGTCAGGTAAGCAATAGATGGGGTAATATACTAGATTTTAAAAAATTTGATTTAATTTTACCAAACGAAAAAGAAGCAAGATTTTCTCTAGCAGATCAAGACAGCACTGTAAGACAACTTGGTACTAAGGTTTTTAATTCTTCTAAATCAAAATACCTTATTTTAAAACTTGGTGAAAGAGGAACAATTACTTTTAGAAAAAGTGCATTGCTTCCAAGAGATTTTTTCCCTTTAGAGTCTATGGTTGAAAAATTTGAAGACGGAATTGGAGCTGGAGATGCTCTTCTTGCTGCATCAAGTTTGGGATTAATCGCTTCAAAAAATATTGTTATTGCCTCAATTTTAGGTACACTAGCTGCATCAATAGCTTGCGAAACTAGAGGTAATAAGTCAATAGATATAGAAAATTTACTAAGAAAAATAAAGGATATATCTAATAAGGTGAATTAAATTATTATGGCACTTGGTGGAAAAGGACTAGATATTATTTTTGATTTATATCAAAGAGATTTTTTTAAAAATATAAAATCAGTTATAGATATGGGAGATCAAGATATGTTTATAACATTCGATGAAATTAAAAAAAAATTTAAGGAAAATAATATTCACTTCGAAGAGAGAAATTGGGAGAATGCAAAAAAATTTCCAAAACGGCCTAGGGTTTCAACCTCCATCTTTTGGAATGCATTAGGCATTAAATCTGCATCTAGATTGGATATACGACCATCTTCGGACAGAGATAAAAATGATAATAGTAATCTTATAATTCATGATTTAAATTACTCTTTTGAAAAAAAGGAATTGTTTGGAAAATATGATTTAGTTACTGACATTGGAAATAACGAACATCCTTTTAATATTGTTGAAGCCTATCGAACTATGCATAATTTATGTAGTAAGGACGGCTATATGATAATTTTCCAAGCCTACCTAAAAGGAAATGGCTTTTATCAATTTGATGACAGCACTATTGATAATGTTGCAGCCGCGAATAATTATTCTATAATTCATTCTTGTTTTGTAATAAGTAAAGACAAAAAGTCTTTTACTTTACCTTTAGATGAGAGCTATCTTGAGTTAGTTAACTTAAATAATATAAGTCTAATAGGAATTTTTTATGTTTTAAAAAAAAATGATGATGGAGAATTTAAATTTCCTTACCAAGGCACGGGAAAAACTCCAGTCTCAAAAGAGTTCTTTACTTTAAACACTTCTTATAAAAATAGATTACCTATAAATACTTATATTCCTCATAGTATTGATAAAATAAAAACAAAAGTTTTAATTGAACAAATTATAAAAAGAATAAAAAATAAATTTAAAAAATAATTTTATTTTTTCTAAAATTTTTAGGAGTGATGAACGTCGAAAAAGTTTTTTTTGTAAGAAAACACCAAAGGTCTTAACCATAAACAATTTGTCTTAATTGTTATCGTTGATTTTTTTGCAAAATCAAATTTTTGCGCACATCCTCCACCTAAAAAATAATTTCTCTCATCTATAGAAAAATTTATTTTCTTATTAGTTGGGTTATTAAAAATTAATTCGTTATTATCGTACTCACTAAACTGTTTCTGAATTTTGTAGTAGTGATTTTGAAGATACGAAGTAGTTACTAAATTAGTCAATTCATTATCTCTGTCGTTATTTTTTTTATACTTAGAAAGAGTATTACCGTGAACAAATGAGTAAAAATCATTATTTTTTGAAAATCCTGTATAACATCTATTTATGACAGTCTCATTTCTGAAACTTTTAAAATTTTCGACAAAATGATATATATAAAAAGTTCCATAATCCTCTATTCCATTTAAAAAATTTTTATCAATAATAATCTCATTCGAAATACTTAAATTTTTTATTTCTATTTTTTTTATGAATTTATTATTTTTATCAAAAAAATTAATTTCCACCCAAGAGTTATCGACTTCAAAAAAAAGATTTAAGATATCAGAAAATTTAAATTTTGTTGTATAGCCACCATCGGTTCGCCAACAAAAACTATCACTAATTGATGAATTTTGTAAATTTCTAAAACTATAAAAATATGCAGGCTTTATTTTAAGTGTATTTCTAATAAAAATTCCTAGTGTAGTATTTGCTAATTTATTTATTAAAAATTTCATTAATTCTATCCTTAAGCATTTTTACATTTTTAAATTTATTCTTTCCAAAAAAATATTCATGAGGTGGGTGGGTATGCTCCATTGATAAGTGTTTATTTTTAATCGAAAGATAAATAGGGACTCCAATAAATTCTTGTGTGCTTAAATAAATATTTGGATCTAAAAGTTTATCATCAATTTCAAAGAAGTTCGTGGTATTTGTAAAAAAAGAAATTTCTTTAATAATTTTTTTTTGTTTAATATCAATAAAATTTGCTACAAATTTTTTTTTAATTGGCTTAAAAAAAATATTCCTAAAAATTAATATATTCTCATCGGCCCCTTTATTTAATAGCGTGTTTATAGGTGTTAAGATGGTTCCTTTTTTATTAACCATGTTAAAAGGGTATTCAGATTGATATGATGAAAATCCACCATTTCTTAAATACATATTTAAATTTGCTCTAAACTCTGGAAATGTTTCTGTGAAATTGCTTATATTAACTAGTTCCTGGGAATTAAAGTTTTTAATATCTTTTTCATCTGAAAGAAAAAAAATTTTTTGATTATCGATGTCATTAATTTCATAAAAATCACTATTAATTATATTTGGAGACAATTTTTCCATTATCCATAAATTATTTTTAATTTCTAATTGAAATAATTTGATTGTATTATTATTTATGTTTCTATTTTGAAACAAAGGAATTTGCAGCTTTGATTGAATTAAATTATGTTGGCCTCCGAAAAAATAATTCATGATTTAAATTTATATCTTTTTAAAATGGTAATTTCTTGTATTATGATCTTCTTTAATTGCAACATTTGAAGTATTTTTGTTTAAAATTTGTGTAAAGCCACTTTCTTTAAGAATTCTTGTACTGCTCTCAAATTGTTCTTCAAAATTTTCATTGAGCTCAATGCTTACTCCCCTTAAGTCATCATGTTTTAAATATTTGTTTGCACCTTCGAGTATCAAATGTTCGATTCCGTCTACATCAATTTTAATATAATTAGGGACTTGCAAAATATTGTTACCTATAAATGAGTTTATAGTAGTTCCAAAAAT
>MDTB01119519.1_pt1 | contig 19056 bp, 18 predicted proteins | sample 811161 | NCBI WGS metagenome assembly MDTB01 (sample SAMN05326650, study PRJNA326480) | marine metagenome | isolation source: seawater | place: Mediterranean Sea | collected 2009
TAGAGAACAATCATTAAGTTATATGGAATTTAATTACATGATTTTACAAGCTTATGATTTTCTTGAACTTAATAAAACTAAAAGTTGTCTCGTACAAATAGGTGGATCTGATCAATGGGGTAATATTGTTAATGGTGTCGAGCTTATTAAAAGACATTCTTCTAAACAAGTTTTCGGATTAACAACTCCCTTAATAACTTTAGCGTCAGGAGCTAAGATGGGAAAAACTGAAAAAGGTGCTGTTTGGCTAGATAGTAAACTTTTATCATCTTACGATTACTGGCAGTTTTGGAGAAATACAGATGATAGAGATGTAATAAAATTTCTTAAAATGTTTACAGATTTAGAAATTACTAAAATTGAAAAATTAAAAAAAGAAAATGTTAATAAATTAAAAATTATCTTAGCAAATGAAACTACTTCGATGCTACACGGTAAGTCTGCAGCTTTAAAAGCAGAAAAAACAGCAAAAGAAACTTTTGTATCTGGTGGTTTTGGATCAAATCTTCCAGAAATAAAAATTAAGGAAAGTGATTTAAAACAAGGAATTAAAATATTAGATTTATTGTCATCAAATAATATTATGTCATCCAAAAGTGAAGCTAGAAGAGCTATCAAAAGTAACGCTTTAAAAGTAGATAATATAGTTTTAACTGACGAAAATAAAATAATTCAATTAAACGACTTTAAAGATGACAAAATTCTAAAAATTTCTTTTGGAAAAAAGAAACATTATCTTATTAAGATTATTTAGATTTTTTTGATTTTTCTAAAGCCTTAGTTATAAAACGAGGGGTCAAAGTTTTAATTGGATTAATAGAGGTTTTAATTTTACCTGGCATTCCTTTCATTTTAAAACTAATTCCAAACAAACCTTCACCAACTTCTTGAGGAATTATAATATTCCCAATAACAGGTATTTTTGACAAAAGTTTATTTAAATTTTTTGCTGGAACCAAAGTACCTTTTAAACTTGTCAATCCACTTTCTTCTTTATAACCTTCCATAAGAACTGATATGCTTGGGCCTACTGCATAAAGTTCATTTAATTTTATAAAACCTTTATCATTGCTCATATTAATTTCCATTTTTTCAAAAGATAAACCATCGCCTTCAGCTAAATCAGCAAGACCACCGAGGTCAGCTAGAGACAAAAGTTTTACAACTCCTGGCGCATTTACTAATTTAAAATCATCAATAATTAATTTTGATGAAGATGAGTCATCTTCAATTATTGATGAGAACGTCAATATACCATCTGACAATCCTTTAAAAAAACTATACTCTGAAAGCAAGGGTTGAGGTAAATCCGAATAAACTTCTAAATATTTTTTTTTATTTTTTTTATCATTTTTCATTGATATATCTAAAAACTTATTGTTTCCAAAATCTCCTTTGGATGAAATTTTTATAAATTTCCCTTTTTTAATGGTCCCTATTAATCTGAAATTTTTAAGTTTTCTAGATAATGGCGTATCAATATTTTTTAAATTAATATCTATCTCTTTGCTTATTTTCTTTAAGTTGTTTTTTTTTGATTTCTGATTTAAAAATTTATTTAGATTCTTTGCATCATATTTATTACCAAAAATTTTTATCTTTTTTCCGAAATCTAAATCAAAATCATTTTTTAAAACTTCATTATCAAAGGTTTTAACTTTAATTTTTTTAAGTGAAATTATATCTTCTTTATTTATTTTAAGTTTTTCTATTAAAATTAAATTCTTTCTTTCTAAATATTTTAATTCTTTTAAATAAATTGAGTCTTTTTTTGTTATTAGATTTAAAAAAATTTTAGCAATTTTATCAGAATCTTTTTTATAATTAATAAAATCGATAGTTAATTTTTGAAAAAATTCAAAGTTTAAATTAATATTTGATGTTTCTTTTAAAAAATCATTTTTAAAGTCATAATTTTGATAATTCTTATTATCAATGCTATAAATTCCTTTAGCTTTAATATAGTTTTTCTTATCAGAAGCATAACGAGCTTTTAAATAAGTATCTTTAAAATATAAATTGTTGACACTTTTTTCTAAAAATGAATTTTTGAGAGGTTTATTAATTTTAAAAGATAATTCATTAATTTTACCTTTGTTTGTATAAGTATAATTAATAACTTTAAATGTTTTGTCAAAAGTAACGTTTAAAAAATTTTCCAAGTTAGCATTCAAATTTGTTTCTTCGTTTATAAATTTTACGTTTTTAAGAAATGTCAAATAATTATTATTATTTCTTTTATCTACTCTAATTTCAGAAATAAAATCAGATATTAATTTTATTTCTTTATCTTTTTTTATTTGGAAATTTCCTTTTTTTATTAAAAGACCATTCATCCTAGTTTTTAAATTTTTAATTAAAACATCTGATGAGTCTGCAAAAAAATTAAAGTTTGTATCTTTTAAACTTAGGTTTTTGTTTATTATCCCTTCCATTTCTTTGACTTCACCTTTAGCAATAAAATTTGTTATTTCTAAATTGTCATTAAGATATAGCTCTACGTTAGTAATTAAATTACCATTCTTCACTTTATTGATAATTAAACTATTAAAACTAGAAGGTTTGATTTTAATAATAATTTTTTTTAGTTGATTTATATTAATTTCTTTCGATGAAATATTTATTTTGTCAATTTTAGGGTTTGATTTAATTATAGAAGTAAAATTTAAATAGATCTTTGTATATTCAATTGGAATTTCTATATTTTTATAGATTAATTTCGGATTTTTAGTTTCTAAAAATAAATCAAAATTTTTAATATCAAATTTAAATTTAATTTCATCTAATTTTACTGCGATATTTTTATTATTTTCTATGATTTTATCAGAAATAATTTTACTGAATTTATCTGTTTTAAAACCTATCGTTGATAAAATAAATATTGAAGAAACTAAAAGAAAAAATAAGATTATAAATGCTGTAAGAATTATCTTTTTCATTATTTATTAATTATTCCAGCTTCAATAAATTGATCAATATTTCCATCTAAAACGTCTGATGGATTTGTGTTTTCAACTTTATTCCGTAAGTCTTTTACAAGTTGATATGGTTGTAATACATATGATCTTATCTGGTGACCCCAGCCAATATCTGTTTTAGAGCTTATTTCTTTTTTATTTGCTTGTTCTCTTTTTTGTATTTCATGCTCATAAAGTCTTGCTTTAAGCATTTTGAAACAAGTTTCTTTATTTTTATGTTGAGATCTTTCATTTTGACATTGAACAACTATTTTTGTTGGAATATGGGTTATCCTTACTGCGCTATCAGTTGTGTTAACATGTTGTCCGCCAGCCCCGCTAGACCTGTAGGTATCAATTCTTAAGTCTTTTTCATCAATCTTAACTTTAATATTATCATCTACATCTGGATAAACCCAAACGCTTGCAAAGCTTGTATGTCTACGAGCTCCACTATCAAAGGGGGATATTCTTACTAATCTATGAACACCTGATTCCGCTCTCATCAGTCCATAAAGATAATCTCCATTTACTTTTAAAGTAGATGATTTTATTCCTGCTTCTTCACCTTTGTGCTCACTGATCATTTCATACTTAAATTTTTTTTTATCAAACCATTTTAAATACATTCTTCTTAACATATCCGCCCAATCTTGACTCTCTGTTCCGCCAGCTCCCGCGTGTATTTCTAGATAAATATTAAAATTATCATTTTCTCCTGAAAGAAAACAGCTAATTTCAATTTCCTTAATAATTTTTAATAGTTGATTAATTTTAATATCACAGTCTTGTAAAGTTTCTTCATTTTTTTCTTCTGAGGCTAAGCTAAACAAATCTTTAAGATTATTAATTTCTTTTAAAGATGTTTTGTAAGAATTTAAGATATGTTCGTAAATTTTTTTTTCTTTAACTGTTTTTTTAACTTTTGACTTATCTTTCCAAAAATTTTCATTTAAAAGAGTTTTTTCTATCTCTTGCAATTTTATTTCGATATTATTGTTTTCAAAGATACCCCCTAATATTACTCAAGGTTTTTTCAACTTTAATTAATTTATTTTCAAAATTTTGCATTAGTAAAATTGTCTGTATTTAATTAATTTATCATAACTATCGATTGATATTAATTTGTTATTATCAATATTGTTAATATCTTTTATTTTTAAAGCTTCAACGATAGTATTTTTATCTCCTAATGAAGATTTTAACCCTGTATCGTAATTTAGCGATGTTAAATAAATCCCAGGAGGTATTGTGAATTCTCTAAAGTCTTCCTTGTAAAGCGCGTTTTTAACAAAATTTTTAAATATTGGAAGGGCAGCTTTAGAGCCTGTTTCGTATTTACCTAGTGTTTTAGGATTATCAAAACCAACATAAACTCCAATTACTAAATCTGATGAAAAACCTATAAACCATGCATCATAATTATTATTAGTTGTTCCAGTTTTTCCAGCTAACGGAACTTTTAAATCTCTTAGTTTTTTTGCTGTTCCTCTTTTAACGACTCCTTCTAAAATAGAAGTTATTTGATAAGCAGTCTCTTCACTGAAAACTCTCTCATTCTCGTACTGAATAATTGGATATTTTTCTGAGTCATTTAAAAATTTATCACAGCCAATACATTTTTTATTAGCTAATTTAAAAATTGTTTTTCCTCTTCTATCTTGAATTCTACTGATCAAATTAGGATTAACTTTTTTTCCTCCATTGGCAAATGAAGCATAAGCTGAGGTAAGATTTATCAAAGATGTTTCCGCTGAACCAAGCGATACCGACAATAACTCTGGTATATCATCATAAATTTCTAGCTTATTTGATAAGTCTAAAATTTTATCTAGCCCCAATGCTTTAGCAATTCTTACTGTCATTAAATTTCTAGAATACTCTATTCCTTTTCTTAAAGTTGAAGGACCGTAAAATTTTTTTCCATAATTTTCAGGCTTCCAATTTTTTAAACCAACTCCTTGGCTTTCTACAAATGGAGCATCTAATATTATTGAATTGGGTGAATATCCATTTTCAAGTGCAGCGGCATAAACTATTGGTTTAAAAGCTGATCCAGGTTGTCTTTTAGCTTGGGTAACTCGATTAAATTCACTTGATCTAAAATTAAATCCACCAACTAAAGCTTTAACATCTCCGGTATTAGGTTCTATTACTACGATGCCTCCATTTACTTTAGGATATTGTTTTAGATCCCAAACATTATTTTCTTTTTTCACAAAAATAATGTCTCCTACTTTAAATCTGTTAAAAATAGTTTTTTTATTTGGGATAGCCCATTTTAGCTTTTCGAGAAAAATTTTACCTTTCAGCCCTTTCAAAGTTTTAAAATTTATTCCATTTTCCTGAATTGATAATATTTCAGCTTTGCTCCAGCCTAAAGTTGGGTCTAATTTGAAATTTTTTAATTTTTTTTGCCAATTAGAATCTTTTAATTTGTTTGTTATTGCACCTCTCCACCCATGTCTTCTGTCATATGTCTCTATTCCTTTTCTTAGCGAATTAATTGCTTGAATTTGGTAGTTAATATTCAAAGGAGTTCTGATTGTTAATCCCTCAGAATAAAGTTTTTTAAACCCATACTGATCTTTAATAGATCTCCTCACTTCTTCAGTATAAGAATTAGCTTCATTAACAATTTCTATTTTTCTTTTTTTTAAATTTATTGGAGAATCTTTTAATTTTTTAAATTGCTTTTTTGTAATATAATTATTTTCTTCAAGATTTTTAAGTACTAAGTTTCTTCTAAATATTGCAGTTTCGTAATATCTAAAAGGATCATATTTGCTAGGAGCTTTTGGCAAAGCAGCTAGTAAGGCCGCTTCATTAAAGTTCAAATCTTTTACTGATTTATCAAAATATTCCAAGCTAGCTGCTGCTATTCCATAAGTTCCTTGACCAAGATAAATTTGATTTAAATATAATTCTAAAATTCTTTGCTTTGTATAAGCACGTTCTATTCTAAACGCTAATATAGCTTCTTTAACTTTCCTTTTTAATGATACTTCATTAGTTAATAAAAAATTTTTGGCCACTTGTTGGGTTATAGTAGAAGCTCCTTCTAGTCTTTTGTTTTCACTTAAATTTTTAAGATTTTTAATTAATGCTCTAACTATTCCTTTTGCATCAATGCCTGGATGGTTAAAAAAATTTTTATCTTCAGCAGACAAAAAGGAATTTACCACTGTTTTTGGAATTGCTTCAAATGGTATGAACAATCGTTTCTCCAAAGCATATTCTGCTATTAATCTTCCATCATTGGAGTAAACTCTGCTTGAAATAGGAGGTTGATAATTTGAAAGTTTTTTATAATCAGGCAGACCTATAGAAAAATACCAAAGTGTAGAAAAAATGAACATTAAAACCACAATAGAAAATGCGATAAAAATTTTAACTGAAAAGTTTAGCAATTTTAAATATTTTAACATCTCTAATAATATAAATCGTAAAATTTGGCTATGTTAGGGCATTATAACTTTTATTATGAGTGCAATTAAGTAAAAAATTGTATAATATTCACTAATGTCAAAATTAAAAATTACAAAATTAAACTCTTTAAAAGGAATTCACTTAAGATGGAAAAAAATTTATACATCGATGCATCGCATCCAGATGAAACTCGTATTGTTCTTAAATCAAAATCTTCAATTGAAGAATATGAATTTGAAGGTAAAAATAAATTAAATTTTAAAAATAATATTTATTTAGGAACTATTAGCAGAATAGAACCCTCTCTACAGGCTGCTTTTGTTAATTATGGAAGAATAAAGCACGGCTTTTTAGCATTTAACGATATTCAGTCTGACTACTACCAGATACCGTCTGAGGATAAGGAAAAAATTAAAACTGCTGAAGAGAAAATACGAGAAAATCTTAAAAATAAAGCCTTGGAAGATGTTTCTAATGAAAAAAATTTAGAGGAAAAAAATGAAAAAATACCAGAGGAAAATGGGATATCAAAAAATAACAGTGGTGAGACGGAACCTAAAAAAGGTTACAGAGAAGAATTAAAAAATTCTTACGGTTTAAAAAGATACAAGATTCAAGAAGTTATAAAACCAGGTCAAGTAATCTTGATCCAAGTTATTAAAGAAGAGAGAGGTCAAAAAGGAGCTGCTCTTACTACTTTCATTTCTCTGGCTGGAAAATATGTAGTGTTAATGCCTAATACCGCAAAAGGAGGTGGCATTTCAAGAAAAATTTTTAATTCTAATGACAGACGTAAAATTAGAACTATTTTAAATGAAATTGAAATACCAAAAAGTATGGGTGTAATAGTCAGAACTGCAGGTGCTAATAAAACAAAAAATGAAATAGAAAAAGATTTTCATAATACAGTTAAAACTTGGGAGGAAATAGGAGAGAAAGCTTTAAACTCTAATGCCCCTTCCTTGGTATATGAAGAAGGAGACATTATTAAAAGAACTTTAAGAGACATATATAATAATGAAACCAAAAACGTCTATGTAGATGGAAATGAAGCATACCAAAAAGCCAAAAAATTTATGAAAGAGTTAATGCCAAGAAATGTTAAAAATATAAAAAAATACAGAGGTAAAATTCCTCTTTTTCATGACGCTAATATTGAAAAAGAATTAAATAATATATTTGAAACAAATGTAAAATTAAAGTCAGGTGGTTATTTAGTTATAAACCCTACTGAAGCACTTGTTGCAATTGATATAAATTCTGGTCAGTCTACAAAACAAACTAATATTGAGAAGACAGCTTTAAATACAAATTTAGAAGCAGCCGAGGAAATTGCCAGACAAATCAAACTTCGAGATCTATCAGGATTAATTGTTGTTGATTTTATAGACATGGTAAACTTTTATAATAGACGAACAGTAGAAAGAAAAATGAGAGAAAGTATCAGGAAAGATAGAGCAAGAATACAAGTCGGAAGAATTAGTAATTTTGGTTTACTAGAAATGACAAGACAAAGATTAAGAGAAGGTTCAATCAAATGGGAAACAAATCTTTCATTAGATTCTTTCTCACAAAAAATGATTAAAAAAATTGAACTTTTTGCATTCGATAACAAAGTAAAATTTATAAAAGCTTATATGCCCGAGAAAATTAAGCTAAATATTGAAAATAAATTTTCTAAAGAATTAAAATATTTTAAAAAAAAATATGCGATTGAAGTGAATATCTTGGGAGATGAAAGACTAATTATACCTGAGTATAAAATTGAATATTTAAATAAATCTAAGAAACTAATAAATAATATTGAATATATAGATAAAGCAAATGAAATTAAAGAGATTGATAAGTTTAAGAAAAAAACAGATATACAAGAAAAAACCATAAAAACTAAAATGGGATTAAAGAAATCTAAGAAAATTAAAACAATAAAAAAGAAATATAAAACCCAACGAACTTTATGGGTTAGAAGAAAAAAAACTGCTTAGATTAAGTCTTTAGTGGGAGAGCTAGGTTTTGCTAAATAACTTTTTTTCATTCTACCTGCTAAATAAGAGTCTCTACCAGAAATTACAGCGTTCTTAAAAGCCTTAGCCATTTTTATGGGATTATTAGCTTTTGCAATAGCACTATTTATTAAAACACCGTCACAACCCATTTCCATAGCTATAGTTGCGTCTGATGCAGTTCCTATTCCAGCATCAATAATTACTGGAACTTTTGATTGTTTGATTATTAAAGAAATATTATCTTTGTTTGGTATTCCTAGACCTGATCCTATTGGAGAAGCTAATGGCATTATTGCAGAAGCACCACTGTCCTCTAATTTTTTTGCCAACAAAGGATCATCTGTGCAATAAACCAATACCTTAAAACCTTCTTTTACAAGAACTTTTGTTGATTTAATTGTTTCAACCATATTTGGGTATAAGGTTTTTTTATCTCCTAAAACTTCTAATTTAACTAATTTCCATCCTCCCATTTCTCTTGCCAATCTTAATGTTCTTAAAGCTTCTTCAGATGTAAAACATCCTGCAGTATTAGGTAAATAAACTATTTTTTTAGGATTAAGGTAATCGGTTAATATTGGTTTTTTTTTATCAAGGATATTTACGCGTCTCACGGCTACTGTAACTATATCTGCTTCTGATTCTTTTACTGCTTGCGCTGTTTCTTTAAAATTTTTGTATTTTCCAGTACCAACAATTAATCGAGATTTAAATTTTTTATTCGCTATTTTAAAAACATCTTTTTTCAGCTTATCCTCCACCTATAAATTGTACTACTTCTATTTTATCATTATTTTTTAGATATTTTTTTTTATAATTAATTTTTGGAATTATGGTTCCATTATGTTCTATAGCTATTTTTTTGTTATTAAGTTTAAATTTTTTTAATAAATCATAAATAGTTACTTTAGTTTTTATAGTAATTTTTCTCCCATTTAATTGTATTTTTGCCATAATTGAGTTAACTAAATAACTTATAAAATTAACAATGATAAATAAAATTATAATTCTTAATGGACCAAACCTCAACCTTTTAGGTGAACGAGAAAAAGAAAAATACGGTAATATTACATTAAAAGATATTGAAAGTAATTGTAAAGACTTTGCTGAAAAAAATAGTATTAATCTTTCTCTATTTCAATCAAATATTGAAGGAGAATTAATTGAAGAAATACAAAAAGCAAGGAAAGAACAACAGGGTTTAATTATAAATGCTGGTGGTTACACGCATACTTCTGTAGCAATACATGATGCTTTAAAAATACTTAAAATACCAATAATCGAATTACATATAACTAATATTTACAATAGAGAAGAATTCAGGCATAAATCAATAATAAGTAAAATAGCAACAGGCGTTATATGTGGTTTTGGAACTGATGGTTATATTATGGCATTAAAAGCAATGAAAACTTATTTAGAATAATGAAAATAGATAAAAAATTAATCAAAGAATTAGTAGATCATTTAAGTGAATTTAATTTAACAGAGCTCGAGTATCAAGAAGGTCAAACAAAAATAAAAGTTTCAAAAGCCTCAAAGGGAATGGATCAAATTAAATCAGCAGCAATTGTTTCACCCAATAAAGCCGTTCTTAATGAGTCAGATGATAGTGATGGAGTAAGAATAAAATCTCCAATTATTGGTACTGCTTATTTGGCTCCAGAACCTGGTGCAAAAAAGTTTGTTCAAGTTGGAGATAAAATTAAAAAAGGTCAAACAATAATGATTGTTGAGGCAATGAAGACTATGAATCACGTTCCTTCAACAAGTGACGGCACAGTAAAAAAAATTCTTGTGAATGATGGTCAACCAGTTGAATTTGGTCAACCACTAATTGTTCTAAAATAAAAAAAATGTTCAAAAAAGTTTTGATAGCTAACAGAGGTGAAATTGCTGTTAGAATAATTAGAGCTTGTAAAGAATGGGGAATCGGAACTGTTGCAGTCCATTCAGATGTGGACTCTGATTCAATGCACGTCAGATTAGCGGATGAAAGTGTTTGTATCGGATCACACCAACCCCAAAATAGTTACTTAAACGTTTCATCAATTATGTCAGCAGTAGATTTAACTGGAGCTGAGGCTATTCATCCTGGTTATGGTTTTCTATCTGAGAATGCAAAATTTGCAGATATAGTTAATAAACATGGTATTAAATTTATTGGACCAAGCTCTGATTTAATTTCTAAAATGGGAGACAAGATTGAAGCCAAAAGAATAGCTAAAAAATATGGTCTACCGATAATCGAAGGTTCAGAAGGAGGAGTTAAATCATTCTCTGAAGCAAAATCTGTATGCAAAGAAATTGGATATCCTGTCTTAATAAAAGCTGCAGGTGGTGGTGGTGGAAAAGGAATGAAAATTGTAGATGAAGAAAATCAATTAGAAACCTTATTTTTAACAGCAAAAAGTGAAGCAAAAAAATATTTTGGAAATGATGAATTATATATTGAAAAATATTTTAAACACCCAAGACATATTGAAGTACAAATTATGTCAGGAAAAAATAAAACAGTTCATTTAGGTGAAAGGGATTGTTCGGTTCAAAGAAGACATCAAAAATTAATTGAAGAAACACCAAGTCCAGTCTTAACTGATGAACAAAGAGAAGATCTCCTGGAAAAAACAGTAAAAATGGTTGAACAAATTGGTTATGAAGGCGCTGGAACAGTAGAGTTTATATATGAGAATGGAAAATTTTACTTTTTAGAGATGAATACAAGAGTTCAAGTAGAACATCCTGTAACTGAGGTACAAACAGGAATTGATATTGTTAAAGAACAATTGTGGATAGCATTTACAGGGGAAACCGCTTTAAAACAAAGTGATATTGACCCAAGAGGTCATTCTATTGAATGTAGAATTAATGCAGAAAATCCAGCTTTAGATTTTCAACCTAGCCCAGGAACAATTAGTGTGTGTCATCAACCTTCTGGTTTTAGAACTCGAGTAGACGGTTCAATTTTTCAAGGCTGTAAAATTACACCTTACTATGACAGTTTGATAGCTAAAGTTATTTGCAAAGGAAGAAATAGATCTGAGGCTATACAAAGGACTTTAAGATCATTAGATGAATTTGTTTTAGAGGGAATTACCACTACCATAGATCTCCATAAAAAAATTTTAACACACAAAAAATTTATTAAATCTGATTTTGATACTAATTGGCTAGGAAAAGAAAAATTTTATTAAACATTACTACAGTTAACCAGTTGTAAATCATAAATTGCATGATCAAAAGGCGCAATTGTTGGGTCTGATGAAAAAGTCCAACCATTAAAAATAAAAACTTTTTCATTTTGATTTTCCGATAAATCTCTTACTTGAAGATATGCCACACTACTTTTAAAATTTTTTGAATTATTTTGGCTACATTTTAAAACTTTAATTTCAAGTGGTCCAAATTTTTTTGACTCTCCTAGATTAATTATAATTTCTGAAGTTTTTGCAGTAATTTTATCTAAACCAATTAATTTAACGCTAGATGAAGTACTTTTAGGTAATAATTTTTTCTTTTCATTTAAAATAACACTATTGTCAATTTGATCATTTGCTGAATTATCTGTTTCCTCAAAACTTGGTTTTAGTTCATTTAAATTTACTAATGGAGTGCTTATAATTTTTTCTTCAGCAACAGATGAAAAGTTATTAAATAATAAAAAAATAAATAATAAAAAAAATCTTTTACTTCCAAGTTTCATATTTTTTAAGTTTGTCATCTTTTTCTATCTTTATAGGTTTATAGCTATCTTCATGTCCTGTTTTATTTTCTGAGTGATCTTTTTGCCAAATATATTTCTTTTCATTTTTATCTGGAATTTTGTCTATTGTATGATGCATCCACATATACCAATCAGATGTGATTCTTGTAGCTTCAATATCATTTGAATATATCACCCATCTTTCATCTTTTTTATTTGTATAGTATTTATTGCCAAATGTGTCTTTTCCAACAAGCTTTCCAAAAAACAAAGTTTTTAAAAAAGTTCCAAATGTCTGTCTATTCCACCAAGTAAAAAATATTTTTAAATTCATTTTTGATTTTTATAAATCCACACAATTAATAAGTGTATAATTATATATATCAGACAGTTATTATATTTGCTATATATCTTTAATAAAAAAGATTCCTTTTTTTTAAAATGAAAAAATTTATAGTTGAAACTTATTATACTTGTACTTTTAAAACAGTTCATACTCTAGACAATCTTAACGATCAAGAGTTATCAAAAATTGACTCAAGAAATGATGGGGAAGTTGAAGTTATTGATGTCAAACTAAATAACCGTAAAACAAAAAAAGTTGGAAATAAAAAACAATCATCAGAAAAAACAAAAAAAACAGATAGTCTTTTATCGTCTCCTATAACAGAAAAAGTAATTAGTACAAAAAATCAAAATATTATAAATGATAAACATTCTTTAAAAGTAAAAAATAATTCAAGATTTAAAATGCCTGACAGAAGAAAGGGCTATATTCAAAAAGCTCAAATAGGTGACCACAAGGTTTATTTACATACCGGTGAATATGATGATGGAAAAATTGGTGAAATTTTTATTGATACAAATAAAGAGGGTGAATTAGTTAAAGCTATGATGAATAATTTTGCAATAGCAATATCCCTTGGTTTACAATATGGGGTTCCGCTAGATGAATATGTTGATGCATTTATCGATACAAAATTTGAACCATCGGGGAACGTGGTAGGTAACGATAGAATTTTAAGTGCATCATCAATATTAGATTATGTTTTTAGGGAACTTGCTATATCTTATTTAGGGAAAGAAGATTTAGCTCATACTCCTTCAATTGCTAGCACCAAGGATGTAAGCAATGAAACTACAGATGATAAGTTTTTAAAAATTGTTAAAAACATTACTTCAAAAGGTTTTGTGAGAAGCAACTATGAGGAAAAGCTTGTAGATCTCTCTGATGTAAGAATAAACTTAAAATCTAAAAATTAATTTTTTTTAATATCAGTCTTTATCCCGAGTTCTTTCAACTGCTTTCCATCAACTTCTGAAGGTGCCTTCATCATAAGATCTTGAGCATTTTGGTTCATAGGAAAAAGCGTTACTTCTCTAATATTCTTTTCATTGGCAAGTAACATTACAATTCTGTCTAAACCTGGGGCTATTCCTCCATGTGGCGGTGCTCCATAACTTAATGCATTTATCATTCCACTAAATTTTTCTTCAACTTTTTTCTTATCATAACCTGCAATAGAAAAAAGTTTGTACATTATTTCAGGTATATGATTTCTTATTGCTCCTGAAGATAATTCAACCCCGTTACAAACTATATCATATTGAAATGCTTTAATTCCTAAAGGATTTCCAAAATCTAACTTATCTAAATCTCCTTGTGGCATTGAAAAGGGATTGTGACTAAATTTAATTTTTTTAGTTTCCTCGTCTAATTCATACATTGGATAGTCAACAATCCAACAAAACGCGAATTGGTCTTCATTAATCAAACTTAAATCTTTTGCAATTTTATCTCTAGCAATTGATAAAATCTTTTCAACTTCATTTACTTTTCCGCATGCTAAAAATATACTATCACCTATTTCTGCATCACAAATTTTCATTATTTCTTTTAAAGAATCTTCGCTAAAAAATTTGCCCACCGGTCCTTTACCTATAATTTTTTTATCTTTTTCAATTGTAAAATAAGCCAAACCAGAAGCACCTTGTTCTTTTGCCCATTTGTCAATGTTATCAAAAAAACTTCTTGGTTTATCTTTTGTATTTTTTGTAACAATGCATCTTGATTTAGATCCTGATTTTACTAATTTTTTAAATATATCGAATTTTACATCATCCCTACTAAAAATATTTGTAATATCATAAATTAATAGAGGATTTCTTAAATCAGGTTTATCAGTACCATATTTTTGCATTGACTCTTGATAAGGAATTTTTGGAAATTTTTCATATTTCATTTTCTTTGATGAAAATTTTTTAAACAAATTTACCATTAATTTTTCTACAACTAAAAAAATGTCTTCTTGTTCAACAAAAGACATTTCTATATCAAGTTGATAAAATTCACCTGGACTCCTATCTGCCCTAGCATCTTCATCTCTGAAACATGGTGCAATTTGAAAATATTTATCAAATCCTGAAACCATTATTAATTGTTTAAATTGTTGGGGCGCTTGAGGCAGAGCATAAAATTTTCCTGGATTTAACCTGCTAGGTACTAAAAAATCTCTAGCGCCTTCTGGACTTGATGAAGTTAAAATTGGCGTTTGATATTCCAAAAAACCTAATTTTATCATCTCAGATCTAATAAATGATATAATTTTAGATCTTAGTATAATATTTTTATGCATTTCTTCTCTTCTTAAATCTAAAAATCTATATTTCAGTCTTATTTCTTCTGGATAATCGTGTTCACCAAAGACAGGCATTGGTAGTTCATTTGCTTCTGAGAGAATTTTGACTAGTTGAATATCAATCTCAATTTTTCCTGAACTTAATTCTAAATTTTCAGTTCCTTTTTCTCTTTTAACTACTTTTCCAGTAATATTCAAAACTGACTCAGGTCTAATTTTTTCTAAAAGAGGAAAAAATTCATTTTTATTTTCTATAACACATTGAGTTAATCCAAAATGATCTCTCAAATCAACAAATAATAAATTTCCATGATCTCTTTTCCTATGTAGCCAGCCAGACAAAGAAACTGTTTTTCCAACTTCTTTTTCAGATAATTCTGAACAATTATGAGTTCTATATTTATTCATTCACTAATACTTTTTTTATTAAATTAATATTTATTGATTTACCAGTAGATAAAGAGAGTTCATCAACATCTTTTATAAATTTAAACACTTTCTCATATGATCGTTCAATATTTTTAATAATATATTCTGAAATCTTAGGGTTAATATCAATTTGTTTTTCAGAAAAAAATTTTGATATTATTACACGCAACAAGTCATCTGTTGGTAGCTCAATCCCTAAATTTACAAAACTTTTTGCTCTAGATTTTAAATCTTTTAAACTAAATTTCATATCTTTTAAAGGTAATAAAGAATTTATAACAATATATCTGTCAATCTGTTTTGATTGATTTAGAATTGTATAAAGAATATTCTCATCGATATTATTATTATAATTATCTATTATTAAACAATTAAATTTTTCTAATTTTGATATTGATCCATTATTAATCTTCTCTGCATCCAAGATGATAAGAGAATTAATTTTTTTTTTTAAAATGTTTGATAAATGAGTTTTTCCACATCCTTTAGGCCCATATATATTAACCCATTTATCTGGCCAATTTGGCCAATTCTCTATTAGCCTATAAGCTGAAAAATTATTAGATGATATATAAAAATCTTGCTCATAATATTTTTTTTTAAAAGGAAATTTAAATATCAGTTGATTCATTTATGTTATTTTTAACCGCCACTGGCCTTGTTGCATTTTTAAATTAATATTTTGGTCTTTCAACTTATTTATAATTTTGTTAATTTTGCCAAGATATTTAATTTTTACTATAGCATAATCTTTATTTAACTGTTGAATATAAAAATTATCAATTAAATCTATTTTTTCTACTCTCTTTTTAAATTCAACTAAATTACTTTTGTTGTTTAATTTAATTTCTACATTTAAAAATGAAGGTGTTCGTACATCTATTAAATTTTCTGATTTTATTAAGTCTCTTATCTTATTTTTTGTTTCTAAAATAATTTTATCGTTAAATTGTTTTTCATTTAAAATTCCCTTATCTATGGATATATTCTTAATTAATTGATTCTTAGAAATTTTAGTGTTTAAAATTATTTTTGCAGATTTATTTTTAATTTGGATAATTATGAATGCTAAATTATTTTTATCATATTCTTTAAAAAAATCAGAAATATCTATTTTAATAATATTTTCTTTTATTAAATCAATTTTTTGAATATTTTCTATATTTTCTAATGGTAAAATGTATTCTATAATATCATCTGAATCTTTAGTATTCCAATTTTTATAAAAATGATTTTTAGAATAAATAAAAAATTCCTCATCCTTTATTAATAAAGGAAATATAATTATTTCAGTATTAATAATATCAGAATAAAGAATGTTTCTTTGGTAAAAAAAATTATGCATTTTTTCTTTATCAAAAAGCAAATTTACTTTTATATCTTTGTCTAGTGCTGTTTCATTGGGAGTAATAATTTGATAATAAGAGATTAATTTTTTTATTTCTTGCAAATTAGTTGATGAAAATTTTTTGTAATCTTCTTCTAGTAAATGTCTCTCAATTAACTTCTTAAAACCTTTTTTGAAAACCTTGTTTGCAAAATTATCTTTGTTTTCATATGTTTTTTTATTTATTGCAATATTATTAACAGTAAAAATCTGACTATTTGAAAAAACATTTCCAGTTTTAAATAAAACAATTAATATAATGCATATAAATAATAAATTTTTCATAATTAGCTAATTATCATTTTTATCGATGAAAAAAATACAAAATAGTTATAAAAAAAGTGGTGTAAATATTTCTACAGCTAATAAATTTGTAAAACATATAGCAACGCTATCTAAAAAGAATGTCAAAAAAAGGAATAAATCAATCGATGTTGATAATATCGGGGCTTTTGGATCTCTTTTTGATATAAGCAATATTAAAATAAAAGATCCTGTAATTGTTTCCTGTACTGACGGTGTAGGTACAAAAATTGATTTAGCAAATAAATTTAATAAGTTTGATACGATTGGTATTGATTTAGTAGCTATGTGTGTAAATGATCTCATCGTACAAGGTGCAAAACCATTGTTTTTTTTAGACTATATAGCTGTAGGAAAATTAAATTTGAATAAAACAAAAAGTATTTTAAGAGGAATTATGAAAGGCTGTAAAATTTCAGATTGTAATTTAATTGGTGGCGAAACAGCAGAAATGCCTGGCATTTATTCAAAAGATAAATTTGATTTGGCTGGATTTAGCGTAGGTATTGTTTCTAAAAAAAAAATTTTAAGAAAAAAAAACGTAAAAAAAGATAATTTAATTTTAGCTATTCCTTCAAGTGGCATTCACTCAAATGGGTATTCATTGGTTAGAGCAATCTTAAAAAAAAATAAAATTACAACAAAAATTAAAAAGGAGTTATTAAAACCAACAAAAATATATAAACAAGAAATACTAAAACTAGTTAATAAAAATTTAATAAATGCTGCTGCTCATATAACAGGGGGTGGTTTAATTGAAAACATTGTGAGATCTGTTCCGAATAAGCTAACAACAAATATAGACCTTTCAAAAATAAAAACAAAAAAAATATTCAAATGGATAAAGTCAAAAAACGTATCGGATCTTGAAATGTTGAAAACTTTTAATTGTGGAGTTGGATTTTGTATAATAGTAGATAAGAAAAATATTAAAAAGATTAAGAAATATTTTACCGAAGATTATATGCCTTATGAAATTGGCCATATATCTAAAAGTGTTAAAAAATTAAATTTATATAATTCTTTAAAATGGTAAAAAAAAAAGCTTGTGTCTTTATTTCAGGATATGGCTCAAATTTAAAATCTTTAGTCAATAATTCAAGAAATCAAAGCTTTCCCATTAATATCAGTCTTGTGGTTTGTAATAAAATAAATGCAAAAGGAATTTTATATGCAAAAAAAAATTCAATTCCATGCTTAATTATTAATACCAAAAAAAGAAATTTTGAAAATATTCTTTTAAAAGAATTAAAAAAATACAGAATATCTTTAATTTGTCTTGCAGGCTATATGAAAATTATTTCAAAAAAATTCTTAAAAGATTACGGGAAAAAGATAATTAATATTCATCCATCTTTGCTTCCTAAATTTAAAGGACTTAATACTTTTGAGAGAGTATTGAAAAATAATGAAAAAAAAACTGGATGCACCGTACATTATGTAAATGAAAAATTAGATAATGGTAAAAATATTATTCAAAAAAGTTTTTTTATTAATAAAAACGATAATATAAAAATTTTAAAAGCAAAAACTAAAACTCTAGAACATAAAGCTTTTTCTGAAGCTATTATAAAAATATATAGATATAATTAATTTTTAAAGAAAAAATTGATTTCTTTTTTTGCGTTATCAACTGAGTCAGATCCATGAACAGAATTCTTATCAATTGATATACCGTAAAGTTTTCTAATCGTGTTCTCTTCTGCATTTTTTGGATCAGTTGCGCCCATTAGTTTTCTATTATGCACTACTGCGTTTTCACCTTCTAGAATCATTACTACTATTGGACCTGATGATAAATAAGCGCATAAATCATCATAAAACGGTTTAGATTGATGAACTTTATAAAATTCACCCGCCTCCTCTTTTGTTATATGAATTTTTTTATCTTCTTTAATTGTTAGATTGTTTTTGATAAATATCGATTTAATATTCTCTATTAAATTCCTTTCAACGGCATCAGGTTTAATTATTGAAAGTGTTTGCTCTGAATTACTCATAATTTTCTTCAATTAACTGGTTTAATAATCTCACTCCAAATCCAGTTGCACCTCCTGAATTTAGTGCACCCCCATATTTTGAAAAAGCCATACCGGCAATATCTAAATGAGCCCATGGAGTTTTATTTAAAATAAATCTTTGTAAAAATTGAGCTGCTGTTGTTGAGCCTGCTCCACCAACATAATTTATATTTTGCATGTCA
>MDTB01096299.1_pt1 | contig 19052 bp, 18 predicted proteins | sample 811161 | NCBI WGS metagenome assembly MDTB01 (sample SAMN05326650, study PRJNA326480) | marine metagenome | isolation source: seawater | place: Mediterranean Sea | collected 2009
ATATAAATTCTAAGAATAAAATTTATATAATGTTGAAGTGTGTACGACAAATTTTGGTAACCTTAACCGTCCACACTTCTCTTCTTAATTTTTACGTATTAAATAGCTAATTAGGTTTAAACCTAATAAAAACAACTAACTTTTTTGTTGAGTGTGACGCTTATATGCTAAAATTCGTGTAAAGCAAGTGATTTAGCGGTAAAATTATAAGAAAAAAAGCCTCATTTATATGGGTTTTTTTTGATTTAAATAGTAACTTAAATTAATAATTCCATTAAAAATGAAATTAAATTTAATTATTTTTACTAAAATATTTAAAAAAAATCTGGCTTTAATAACATTAATTTTTTTAACTGTAACAACGATTCTTATTCTGATTTCATACAATAAATTTAAGGAACTGCAAATCCAAAGATACCATGATTTATTAAATAACGTTTATTTAGAAAAAACTTTAAAAAATGTATTTGATAATCTGGAGCCAAAATACTTAAGTATTGAACATAAAATTTCTGCAGGTGATACATTTGATAAAATTTTGAATAAATATGAAGTAACTAGTAAAGAAATAAAAAAAATAAAAACTTCATTAAAAAAAAATAATATTAATGATTTGAAAATAAACCAGTCAATTAAATTTACTCTTCAAGTTGGGCAAGACAAAGTTAATAAAATTTTAAATTTTGAATTTCCAATCAGTAGAACAAAAAAGATTTATTTAGAAAAGAAAGTTTCTGGAGGGGATTTTATTTATAGTGAAATTATAACTAGTTTAGAAAAAAAAATTGTCTACAGATATGGGGTTATACGTGAAAGTTTATACAATGCAGCAATATTAAAAAATATTAAACCAAATATAATTGTTGATTTTGCAAGAATTTATGGTTTTCAAATAGATTTTCAGAGAGATATAAGAAAGAATGATACTTTTCAGATACTATATGAAGAATTTTTGGATGAAAACAATGAAACTCTAGAAACAGGTAATATTTTATTTGCAAATATAAATCTTAGTGGAAAAGATAATGAATTATATTACTTTAACAAAAAGAATTTTGAAGGTCATTATGATGTCCATGGTAAAAGTGCTGTAAAAGCTTTAATGAAAACTCCAATTAATGGTGCAAGACTGTCATCTAGTTTTGGAATGAGAAAACATCCAATTTTAGGTTATAATAAAATGCATAGAGGTACAGATTTTGCTGCGCCAAAAGGAACGCCTGTTATGGCTTCAGGGGATGGAAAAATTATCAAAGCTTCATGGTGTGGTGGTGGTGGAAATTGTGTCAAAATAAAACATAATGAAACTTACACTACAGTTTACGCGCATTTAGAAAAATTTGCTGCAGGTATTAAAAATGGCAAAAGAGTAAAACAAGGTAGAATCATCGGGTATGTAGGATCAACAGGAATGTCAACTGGACCTCACCTTCATTATGAAGTGATAGAAAATGGAAAAAAAATAAATTCTCAGAAACTTAAGCTTCCATCAGGAAAAATATTAAAGGGAAAAATAAGGAAAATTTTTGAAGTTGAGCGAATAAAAACTAATATTTCTATATCTGAAATTTTTAATTAAATAATTAAGTATTTTGTTCTGAAACTTTTTCCGTGTTTATGCTTTCATTACTTTTTTCAACTTTATTTTTATCTATTGGTTTATTTAATTTTAAATTTTCTTGTTCAGAAAGAACTCTTAAAAAATGGTCAGCATGTTGAAAATAGTTCTCCGATAATATTTTATCTCCATATGAAAGAGCTTCTCTTGCCAAATCATTATATTTTTCAACTAGTTTTGAGGCATTATGATTATTTTTTCCAGGAGATGTTCTTCTAAAATTTAGATTGTTAGAAACTTCATTATCAAATTTTTTACTTTCTCCGTTCCTTTTATAATTTCGATCTATAGATCTAAATCTATTTCTTTTTGGATTGTTATTTCTATAATTTCTCATCGCCTAAATTTTATAACTAACTAAACACCTATCTTTTCCAGAGTAATCTTTGATAATTTTTTTGGTAAAAAAACCATTTTTTTTTAATATTTCAAGAACTTTAATTTTTTGATTAAAACCTATTTCCATAATAAACAATCCATTCCTCTTTAGTAAATCACTTGTTTTACTTACTATTTTTATAATTTCAGAAAAACCATCAATACCTCCATCTAAAGCTTTCCTTGGCTCAAATTTATAAATGTCTTTTTCCAAATATTTTAATTTTGCACGATCAATATAAGGAGGATTTGAAATTACAATATCATATTTGCCTAAAAAAAATTTGTCAATATCTGAAATGTAAAATTTTACTCTATTTGTTAAATTAAGCCTCTTTGCATTGATTTTACTGACATTTATTGATTTTTTTGAAATATCAATACCACATCCTGTAAGTAAATTTCTTTCTTTGAGGATCGAAAGAATAATGCATCCTGAACCTGTTCCAATGTCAAGAATCAACTTATTAGAATTAAATCTTGTTTGATGGAGAACTTCCTCTACCAAATGTTCAGTATCTGGTCTAGGTATTAATACTTCTTTATTTATATAAAAGCTATAGTTCCAAAAATATTTTTTATTAATAATATAAGAGATTGGTTCACCTTTTTTTCTTCTATCAATAAAAGAATAAAATTTTTGACTCTGTTTATAATTAATCTCATCAAAATCATTTAGTAGAATATCTTCTCTTCTTTTTTTTGTAATTGAAGAAAGTATTAACTCTGCATCTAGAATTGGATTTTTTATTTTACTATTTTGTAATCTTTTAATTCCTGAACTTAAGAGTGATTTTATATTCATTATTATAAGTTTAGTAACTCTAGATTCTGAGCCTGCAAATTTAAATTTTCAACCATTTCGTCAAAAATTTCTCCTTCCATAAACTCATTTAATTTATGTAATGTAAAATTTATTCTATGGTCAGTTACTCTTCCTTGAGGAAAATTGTAAGTCCTTATCCTCTCTGATCTATCACCTGTTCCAATTTTATTTTTTCTATCCTTTGATCTTTTTTCTTCCTGTTTTTGTCTCTCAAATTCATAAATTCTCGATCTTAAAATTTTAAGTCCTTTTTCCTTATTTCTAATTTGAGATTTTTCATCTTGCTGACTTACAACTATTCCAGAAGGGATATGAGTAATTCTAACAGCTGAGTCAGTTGTGTTAACACTTTGACCACCAGGTCCACTACTTCTAAATACATCAATTCTCAAATCTTTATCCTCTATCTTTACATCAACTTCTTCTGCTTCAGGCAAAACTGCAACTGTAGCTGCTGATGTATGTACTCTGCCCTGTGTTTCAGTATCTGGGACTCTTTGAACCCTGTGAACTCCACTCTCATATTTGAGCGTTGAATAGATATTTTTACCTCTTATAGATGCTATTACTTCTTTTAGTCCACCCGCATCTGATTTGGAAATACTAATAACCTCTAGAGACCATTTTTTTTTATTACTTATTTTTTCATACATTTTAAATAAATCAGATGCAAAAAGACTGGCTTCCAAACCACCAGTTCCAGCTCGAATCTCAATAATCGCGTTCTTTTTATCTGCATCATCTTTTGGTAGTAAAAAAACTTTAATTTTTTTTTCACCTTGCTCATGGATGATATTCAGATCATTCAATTCACTTAAGGCCATATCTTTAAAATCTTGATCTGCACTTTGGTCATTTATAATTTTTTCTAACTCATTTTTTTCTTTGTCAAATTCTTGATACTTTTTAACATCTACAATTACTTCATTTAAATCTGAATATTCCTTTGACTTTTCTGCAAATTTTTTTTTATCTAACTCACCAGATGAAAGTTCTTTTTCTAAAAGGGAGTGCTTTTTTATAAGTTCTTCTATTTTATTTTTTGGAAGCATCAATTATAAAGTTTCGATTTCCTTAACTTTTTTTTCCACCTGATCTACTATTTCTGTTAAAATATCTTCATTCATAACTACTTTTGACTGGACCCCTGACAAATAAAGCATATTATTTTCTTTACCACCCCCAGTAATTCCAATATCAGTCATTGCGGCTTCACCAGGTCCATTTACAACACAGCCAATTATCGATAAGGTTATTGGAGTTTTGATATGTGAAAGCTTTTCCTCTAATTTTTTCACGGTGTCAATTACAGGAAATCCTTGCCTAGCACAAGACGGACATGCAATTATTTTTACTCCTCTATTTCTCAAACCTAAAGATTTTAGTATTTCATTGCCAATTTTAATTTCTTGGACTGGATCATCTGATAAAGATATTCTAATTGTGTCGCCAATGCCATTCAGTAATAAATTTCCAATTCCTATTGAAGATTTTATGCTACCTGGCACATAACTTCCTGCTTCGGTTATGCCTAGGTGTAAAGGATAATCTGTTAATTTAGATAATTGCTTGTATGCCTCAATTGATAAGAAAACATCTGATGATTTCACACTAATTTTAAAATTAAAAAAATCTTGATCTTCAATAATTTTAATATTTCTTAAAGCGCTCTCAACTAAAGCTTCTGGACAAGGTTCTTTATATTTTTCTAAAATATCTTTTTCTAGTGAACCAGCATTAACTCCTATTCTTATTGAACATTGATTATCTTTTGCAGCAATCAATACTTCCTTAATTTTATCTTTGTTTCCAATATTACCTGGATTAATTCTTAAACAATGAGCACCATTTTTTGCAGCTTCAATAGCTCTCTTATAATGAAAATGTATGTCTGCAACAATTGGAACTTTAACGTTATTAACAATTTCTTTTAGGGCTTTTGTTGAATTCTCATCTGGGCAAGATACTCTAACTATATCTGCTCCTTCATTCGCAATTAGATTAATCTGATTTATAGTTGCTTTAATATCTGTTGTAAGAGTATTTGTCATTGACTGGACCGTAATAGGATTTGTACCTCCTACTTTGACACTTCCTACATTAATTACTTTGGTTTTTTTTCTATTTATATCTCTAAACGGTCTAATACTCATTTTATTTTTCTAAATTAAACTCTTTATGAAGCGCTTCAATAGCTTTTTTTGTATTTTTTTTATTAATTAAAACAGATATTTTTATTTCTGAAGTAGATATAACTAAAATATTTATTTTTCTTTTAGCTAAAGATTGAAACATTCTAAAAGTTACTCCTGGAGTAGTAATCATACCAACCCCAACTATAGATACTTTTGAAACATTTTTATCAAAAACCAAATTTCTGAATTTAATAGCCGGGTTATTTTTTATTAATTTTTCAGTCTTATTAAAATCCTCAGATTTTATAGTAAAAGTTAAATCGGTCTCTTTTTTATTTAATGAAATATTTTGAACAACCATATCAACATTTATTGAACTATTAGATAAAGGTTTAAATATTGATGCTGCAACTCCAGGCTTATCTTTTACTCCAACTAAAGTGATTTTAGCATCATTTTTTGTGAAAGTTATTCCTCGTATTATTTTATTTGAATGAAAACCTTTTCTTTTGGTAATTAAAGTTCCTTTATTGCTTTTAAATGAAGATTTTACATTAATATTTACTTTATTAAGTCTCGCATCTTGTATTGATATTGGTTGCATAACTTTTGCTCCAAGAGAAGCCATTTCTAACATTTCCTCATAAGAAATTACTTCGATTTTTTTAGCCTTTTTGTAAGCATTAGGATCGGTTGTGTAAACTCCTTTTACATCTGTAAAAATTATACATTTTTTTGCATTAAAAAATTTTGATAGCATTATAGCTGTTGCATCAGATCCCCCCCTTCCAAGAGTAGTAATTCTATTATCAATATTAATACCTTGAAAACCTGCAACAACAGGAATTCCACCAAATTTTAAAATTTTGTTTATTGCCTTTTTTTCGATCCCAACTATTCTAGATGAACCATGTTGTCCATCAGTCAAAATTGGCACTTGCCAGCCCATCATCGATTTAGCCTTGTAACCTAAATGACAAAGTCTGCCTGCAATTAAAGAACATGCCATTTGTTCACCTGATGAAACTAAAACATCGTACTCAGTTTGAATAAAATTATTACTAATTAGTTTAGATTGTTTTACTAGATTATTAGTAATTCCACCCATTGCTGATGAAACCACAATCACTTTGTATTTTTTTTTTATAAAACTAATGATGATTTTACAAATTTTTTTGATTCTTTCTATAGAACCTACAGATGTTCCTCCAAATTTCAATACTACAATTTTCATTGGTAATTTTTTATATTATCTTTAATTTCAATTTGATAAAATAATTTATAATTTTTAATATAATTAACACAAATATGAATACAATAAATAAAAAAGAAATAGAAAAATTCTCAAAAATAGCAAATGAATGGTGGAATCCTGAGGGAAAATTTAAGCCCCTTCACAAATTTAACCCAATTAGAATTGATTATTTAAAAAATAATATAATTCAACATTTTAAAATTGAATATGAAAAAAAAGAAAAAACTTTAAAAGGACTTAGTGTATTAGATATAGGTTGTGGTGGAGGATTATTATCTGAACCTATGTCAAGATTAGGAGCAGAAGTTACTGGAATAGATGCATCAAAAAAAAATATAAATGTTGCTAAATTTCATGCAAAAAAACAAAAATTAAAAATAAATTACCTTTGTTCTTCGCCAGATAATTTAAAAATAAAGAAAAAATTTGATGTAATTTTAAATATGGAAATAGTTGAACATGTTGATAATTTAGATTTATTTTTAAATAAAAGTTCAAATCTTTTAAAAAAAAATGGTATTATGTTTGTTGCTACACTCAACAAGACATTAAAATCATATGTGTTTGCAATTATAGGTGCAGAATATGTACTGAGATGGTTACCAATTGGAACTCATGAGTGGGATAAGTTTGTTGCTCCAAATTATTTAATAAATTTATCAAAAAAAAATAATCTTAAAAAAAAAAAAATAGATGGCCTGAAGTTTGATTTAGTAAAAAATCAATGGAAATTAACCAATGATTTGTCTGTTAACTACATTTCGTTATTTAAAAAGTGTTAATTTTCTATATCTTTATACCAAGGAATAACATCAGTGGTAATTCCTTCTTCATTTAAATCTGATATCTCCTCTTTTGATGCATTTCCATAAATACCTTTAAAATTTTTTACTTTTTTATAATGTAAAGTTCTTACTTTATATGCGAAATTATCACCCACATATTCAAAGTTTCTTTTTATAAAATTTTGATAATTTTTAATTGTGTTTTTTATATCTTTTGTTTTCTGATGACTTTCCACAAGTGCAGTTTTATTTTTAGAACTTTGAATATTTGGTGACATAAGTGTTTTTTCCACCTTTGTTGAATTGCAAAAAAGACACATTAGATGTTTAAGCTTTTTAAGTTTTTCATACTCTCTTGAAAATGAAAACCAGCTATCAAAATTTTTATAACAACTATTGCATTTAAGATTATACTTGATCATAGTACGAGATTAATATTTTGTTTATTGACGATCTAACTTCTGTAATCAGCATTTATTTCAATATATTTTTTTGTAAGATCTATCGTGTAAGCAGTAAAGTTTTTATTTCCTATGTTTATTTCTACTGAGATATTTATGTGTTTGTTTTTCATATATTCTTTTAATGCATCTTCATTATAATTTTTTGAAATTAAACCTTTTTCAACAACTTTTAATTTTCCAAATTTAATATTAAGTCTATTAAGATTCAAACTTACATACGCCTTACCAATAGCCATAATAATTCGACCCCAATTTGGATCTTCTCCTGCAATTGCAGTTTTTACTAATGGAGAATTTGCTATAGAAAAAGCAATTTTCTTGGCATCATCTACCGTTTTTGTATTTAAAACGTCTATTTGAATGAATTTAGATGCGCCTTCTCCATCAAAAGCAACCTTTTTCGCTAAATCTAACAATACTAAATTTAGACATTTATCAAAGCTTTTTAGATTCTTATCATTTATATTTTTAATTTTATTATGGTTAGCTTTTTTTGTGGCAAATATTGAAACCATGTCGTTTGTACTTGTATCAGAATCAACACTTATTGCATTGAAGGTGGTTTCAATATTATTTTTTAATAATTTTTTTAGTAAAGAAGAAGATATATTTGCGTCAGTAAAAACATAACCAAGTGTTGTTCCCATATTTGGATAAATCATACCTGAGCCTTTAGCGATTCCATAAATTTTTATATTTGTATTTCCAATCTTACATTCTTGCATAGACATCTTTGGAACTGTATCAGTTGTCATAATGCCCAGTGAAGCTTTCATCCATAAATATTTATTTTGTGTATATTTAATTTTATCTAACAAATCTGGGATGGAATTTAGTATTTTTTCGAGAGGATACTTCTCACCAATAGTGCCAGTACATCCAAAAAGAATCTCTTTTGGCTCGACCTTGCCAGGATTTTCCTCATCTGATTTCATTTTAATTGTCAATTTCTCTGATAAATCTTTAGCTATTTTCTCGATTGCTTCAAACCCTTGTTTTCCTAAAAATGCACATGCATTTCTAGTATTTACAAATAAGGCTTTTATTGTTTTCCCTTTAATTTTTAAATTCCACTTTATATTCTCTGAAAAAATTTTAGATTGTGTATAAACAGATGCAAAATTTGCACCTTCTCTAAAATAAAAGATTACAATATCGTCTCTATCATATTTATACAGTTTGGCAGAAACTGCTGATATTGCTAGGCCATCGATGTGATCCAAGTCTTGAAAATCTGCAATTTTAGAGTTCTGAGATTTGGAAAAAAGGAAATTTTTTACGTTTATTGCCATGTTATTTAAAAAAAAAAAATTATACTTATATCTATCTAATATTTTAATATTATAAAAGAAATATATAAATGTTAAACCCATTAAATCTAATATCAAAATTAATAAAATCTCCTAACCAAAGAGAAATTGATCGATTAAAAAAAATTGTTCTAAAAATAAATGATTTAGAACAAAATTTTATAAACATTAAAGATGAAGAATTTCCTCAAAAAACCTCAAAATTAAAAGAAAGATTCGAAAAAGAAGGAGAAATTGACTCAGTTCTACCAGAGGCATTTGCGCTAGTTAGGGAGGCCTCAAAAAGAGTTAGAGGAGAAAGGCATTTTGATGTCCAAATGATGGGTGGTATAATTCTTCATGAAGGAAAAATTGCTGAAATGAAAACTGGAGAAGGTAAAACTCTAACTATCACCTTAGCTGCATATTTAAATGCAATAAAGAATAAAGGTGTACATATTGTAACTGTAAATGACTACTTGGCCAAAAGAGATTGTTTTAATATGAGTAAAATTTATAATTTTTTAGGTTTAAGTGCAGGTTTTATTAATAATGATCAGAGTGATGCAGAGAGAAAAATAAATTATAGCTGCGATATAACATATGCAACAAATAGTGAATTAGGTTTTGATTATTTAAGAGATAATATGAAATACTCTAATTCTGAAATGGTTCAAAGAGGACATGAATTTGCAATAGTTGACGAGATTGACTCTTGTTTAATAGATGAAGCAAGAACGCCTCTTATAATTTCAGGTGCCGCAGAAAATAGATCTGAACAATATAGTGCAATTGATAAAGTTGTTAAAAGTCTTGCTAATGAAGATTACGAAGTTGATGAAAAAGATAAAAATACACTCCTTACAAATAAAGGTATTGATAAAATAGAAAGTTTACTTTCAGCGAGTGGAGTTCTTAAAAATAATAATTTCTATGATCCCGAGAACTTAAGTTTAGTTCATTTAGTAAATCAAGCTCTAAGAGCTAATCATTTATTTAAAAAGGGGAAAGATTACTTAATTCAAGACGGTGATTTAAAAATTATAGATGAACTTACTGGAAGAATTCTAGAAGGAAGGAGATTTGGTGATGGGTTACATCAATCACTAGAGGCAAAAGAAAATATTTCAATTCAAATTGAAAATCAAACACTTGCATCCACAACTTATCAAAACTATTTCAAAATGTATAAAAAATTAACTGGATGTACTGGTACAGCTCAAACTGAGTCTGAAGAGTTTTTTGAAATTTATAATTTAAACGTTGTAAGCATTCCTACTAATAAAAAAATGATTAGAAAAGATTGGAATGATCAAATTTTTAGAACTGAAGAGGAAAAAAATAATGCTATAGTAAAAAAAGTAGAGGAATTAAATAATAAAGGCCAACCAATATTAATTTTTACCTCCAGTGTTAATAAATCTGAAGTTTATTCTAATTTACTAAATAAAAAAGCAATTAATCATACGGTTCTGAACGCAAAAAATCATGAAAGGGAGGCTGAAATTATTGCTAATGCTGGTAAAGAAAAATCAGTAATTATAACTACCAGCATATCTGGCAGAGGAGTTGATATCCAACTGGGAGGAAAAAAAGAAGATCCTACTAACTCAGATTTAATAAAAAATAAAATAAAATCTTTAGGAGGTCTATTTGTTTTGGGTACAGAAAGAATGGAGTCTAGAAGGGTAGATAACCAAGCAAGAGGAAGATCTGGAAGACAGGGTGATGAGGGTAGTTCTATTTTTTATGTAAGCCTAGAAGATGATTTAATGAGAATTTTTGGATCAGAGTCGATGAATAAAATGTTAGAAAAACTTGGACTTAAAGATGGTGAAAGTATAGATCATCCTTGGATTAATAAAGCATTAGAAAGAGCTCAAGAAAAGGTAGAGTCAAGAAACTTTGATATAAGAAAAACGCTTTTAAAATTTGACAATGTTTTAAATGACCAAAGGCAAGTAATTTTTGGGCAAAGATCTGAAATCATTCCAAATAAATATATATATAATTATTCAAACAAATTCTTAGATGATTTAATAGAAGATTTATTAAAGGATAAACAAAAATTATTATCTAGTACTAATGAAAATAATTTTGAAAATAAAATAAAGTCTATTTTTGGCAAAAGTTTTGATGAAATCGAGCAGAAAAAAATAATTGCTAGTAATGACAAAGAATTTTCCGATTTAATTTTACAAAAGTTTAAGCAAAAAAGAGAGGAAAGAATTAAAATGCTAGGAAATGATAACGCCGAAGAAATTGAAAAAAGAATTTTTTTACAAGTAATCGATAGTAATTGGAAATCTCATATTCAATATCTTGAACAATTAAGGCAAGTAATTGGCCTAAGGTCCTACGGTCAACGTGATCCTTTAGTTGAATACAAAAAAGAAGCATTTAATTTATTTTCTAACCTTTTGGAAAAATTAAAATTAGATCTAATAACAATTTTAATAAATTTAACTGTAGTTGAAAAAAATAATAACGAAAAAAATAATAAAAAAAATGTTAATAAAATTTCAAAAAAAATAAAAAGAAATGAAAAATGTTATTGTGGGTCAGGTAAAAAATTTAAATTTTGCCACGGAGCTTTATAATAAAGAGGCCATAAGTATTGCAATTAAAATAAATATTATTGGGAATTTAAACCTTTTGAACAAAATTAAGTAATCATAATATAATTTATTCTTCATCACCAAGTTATTAGAATTTTGTATTTTTCCTTGAAAACCTTTTTGCCTACCTATAGTTAGAAATTTATTTTTTCTGTCGAGAAAAATTTCTTCTCTACTCATTTTTAATAAATCTAAAAGATTTGCTTTTAATGCTGCTTTTACATTTTTAAGAATCTCTTCTCTATTTCTATGTGCACCACCAATTGGTTCTTTTATTATTCCGTCAATAATGCCTAATTTTAATAAATCTTCAGCTGATAATTTCATAGCTTTTGCAGCTTGAAGAGTTTTACTTGGATCTTTCCAAAGAATAGTTGCACATCCTTCGGGAGAAATGACTGAATAAATTGCGTTTTCAAACATTAAAACTCTATTTGATGATGCTAAAGCAATAGCTCCACCTGAGCCTCCTTCTCCAATTATGATTGAAATGGTTGGAACTTTTATTTCCATACTACATTGTATGCTTTTTGCAATTGCCTCAGCCTGACCTCTCTCTTCTGCTCCAGCTCCTGGGTATGCACCTGGTGTATCAATAAAAATAATTATTGGAATATTAAATCTATCAGCTAATTTCATTAGTCTAATTGATTTCCTATAACCTTCAGGTCTCATCATTCCAAAATTTTTTTCTATTCTTGTGTTTAGATCTTCCCCTTTCTCTTGTCCAATAATTAGAACTGAAGTATTGTTAAATTTTGCAAAACCTGTGGTGACTGACTTATCCTCCGAATAAAATCTATCACCTTCTAGAGAAATAAAATCTTCAAAAAGTTTTTGGATAAAAAAATTTGATTTAGGTCTATTCTCATGTCTTGCTACTTGTGTTTTTTCCCATGGGTTTAAATTTTGATAAATTTTTTTAAGCTCTTGATCAATTTCGCTCTGTATATTTGAAATTTTTTCTGTCTCTACTTTGGATATACCTTGGTTTTGGAATGGATCTTTAAGATTTTTTAGCTTCTCTTCTAGCTTTTCAATATTTTTTTCAAATTCCAAATAATTTTTCATATCATTTTTATTGTATTATTTTAAAATAAAGGCAATAAAATGTTATAATATTTTCAATATATGAAGGAAGAATACGTAAAAATTAAAAATTTAACAATATCTGAGAAGCTATTTGATTTCGTTAATACAGAAGTGCTTCCATCAACAGATATCGGTATAAATGAATTTTGGGAAGGTTTTGACACAGCAGTTCATTTTTTAGCACCAAAAAATAAATTACTTTTAGAAAAGAGAGAAAAAATACAACAAAAAATTAATGAATGGCATAAAGGAAATAAATCAGAAATTTTCAATTCAGCTAAATATGAAAAGTTTCTCTATGAAATTGATTATTTAAAAAATGAAGGTAAGGATTTTAAGATTAATACAAAAGATGTTGATGAAGAAATCTCCAGTATATGTGCACCTCAGCTTGTCTGTCCTGTTTCAAATGCGAGATTTATTTTAAATGCTGCAAATGCAAGATGGGTAAGTTTATATGATAGTTTATATGGTAGTAATATAATTGAATCTGAGGAGTCGGGTAGTGAAAGATACGACCCAGAGAGAGGACTAGAAGTAATAAAATATACTAAAAAATTTTTAGATAAACATTTTTCAATAGAACCTGAAAGTTGGAAAAATGTTAATAAAATTGAAATAGATCGAAATGATTTAAATTTATTTACATACAAAAATAAATCTAAATTAAAAAATAAAAATAAATTTGTTGGCTTCAGAGGAACTCCAAAAAAACCAGAAACCATAATATTAAAAAATAATAATTTGCATATTGAAATTATAATTAACCCTAATGCGTTTAGTGCCAAAAGTGACTCTGCGGGAATAAGTGATATTATTGTGGAGTCGGCGGTTACTACAATTTGTGATCATGAAGACTCGGTTGCTGCAGTTGATGCAGAAGACAAAGTGTTAGGATATAGAAATTGGTTAGGATTAATGAAAAGTAATTTGCAAACCAGCTTTGTTAAATCTGGTAAAATTTACATAAGAAAATTAAATCCTGACCGAAAATATATATCCCCAGAAGGAAAAGAATTTAAGCTTAGGGGAAGATCGCTTTTGTTGTGTAGAAATGTTGGGCATTTAATGACAAATCCTGCAATACTTTTAAAAGATGGTTCTGAAATTCCTGAAGGAATAATGGACTCTTTTATTACAGTTGCATGCGCTTTACACGATTTAAAAAGAAAAAGGAATTCTATAAAAGGTTCAGTTTATATTGTAAAACCAAAAATGCATGGTCCAGAAGAGTGTAATTTCACAAATGAAATTTTTGAACATGTTGAAAATCTTCTTAAATTGAAAAAAAATACAATTAAAGTTGGATTAATGGATGAAGAAAGACGAACATCTATAAATTTAAAAGAATGTGTAAGGGTTTTAAAAGAGAGGATTGTATTTCAAAATACTGGTTTTCTTGACAGAACTGGTGATGAAATTCACACAAGTAATAACGCAGGTCCAATGATTAAAAAAGGAGATATGAAAAAAACCAAATGGATACAAGCTTATGAAAATAACAACGTAGAAATAGGTTTGCAATGCGGTTTTTCAGGAGTAGCTCAAATAGGAAAAGGTATGTTTGCCATGCCAGATCTAATGGCGGAAATGATGAAAGAAAAAATTTCACATCCTTTATCAGGTGCAAATTGTGCCTGGGTTCCTAGTCCAACTGCGGCAGCACTTCACTCATTGCACTATCATGAAGTTAATGTTTTTGAAATTCATAAAAAAATACTAAAAAATAATAATAAATCAAATAGGAAAGATTTGTTAACTATTCCAATTGCAGATAGACCAAATTGGTCGATTGATGAAATTAATATTGAAATTTCAAATTCAGCCCAAAGTATTTTGGGTTATGTAGTTAGGTGGGTTGACCAATCAGTAGGTTGCTCAAAAGTGCCAGATATAAATGATATTGAATTAATGGAAGATAGAGCTACATTGAGAATATCCTCACAACATATAGGTAATTGGATAAAGCATGGAATTTGTAGTAAAAAAAGAGTTTTGGAAATTTTAAAGAAAATGGCTAAGATAGTTGATAGACAAAACAAAAATGATCCAAATTATACAAATATGTCCCCTGAATTTGATAAATCTATTGCGTTCAAGGCAGCTTGTGATTTGATTTTTCATGCTGAGACAAGTCCAAATGGATACACTGAACCCATATTGCATTTAAATAGACTAATTAAAAAAGCTTGAATAATTTAACTTAACCTTCAATTTCTTTTCTATTTTTGAAAGCTGAGAATAATGTTCCATCATCTAAATTCTCAATTTCACCACCGACTGGCAATCCTTGAGCTAACTTAGAAATTTTTACTCCTGTTTCCTTTAAACTATCTTTAATGTAAAAAGCTGTAGTTTGACCTTCAATCGTTGCACTTGTAGCAATAATTACTTCTTCTATAGGATCTTTTGAAATTCTATCAACTAATGATGGTATTAATAAATCTTCACTTCTACTATCGCTTGAAGAAGATATTGTTCCACCTAAAATATGGAAATAGCCTTTATAAATACTTGAGTTTTCTATACTCCATTGATCTGAAATATTTTCAACAACACAAATTTTGTTATAATTGCTGCTAATATTTTCACAATTGTTGCAGCCATCTAAATTTGATTTTAACATTCCACAGTTTTTACACCTAGAAACATTTTTATAAATTTTAGATAATGCTTCACTCATTGGCAACATAATTTCTTCTCTATTATTAATTAATTTTAATATTATTCTTTTTGCAGATTTAGGTCCTAAGCCCGGTAATTTTGATATTAATTTTATTAAATCCTCAAGTTCATTAATATTATCCATGCTTTATAACGGCCATTTTATACTTGATAAATCAAACCCACCTGCTGCTTTAGAAATTTCTTCTTTAGTTTTGGATTTTAATTGAACTTTTGCATTATTGTATGCGGCAACAACTAAATCTTCAATAATTGTTTTTTCCTCTTTAAGTGTTTCATTAGATATTTCTAATTTGATCATTTCCCATTCACCATTAATTGTGATTTTTACTGAATTTGAACCAGAAACACCTGTTGCAGTTATAGCTTTAATCTTTTCCTGGCTTTCTCTCATTTTGCTTTCCATTTCCTTGGCTTTATCTATTATTTTAGAAAAATCATTCATCTTTATTATTTTTTATTTCTAATTTTGATATCAATTCTGCGTCTGAAAAGTTTTTAAGAAATTTCTTATAAGTTTCAGAACTTTTTGCATTTTCTAGATCTTTTTTCATTTTAAATAGTTTTTCTTCTCTGACCGGCATTTCACCTTTAAGCTTTGAAAATGATATAATCCATCTTTGATTTGTCCATTTATATAGTTTTGAAGATAAGTCTTTTACAAAGTTTTTATCTAAATTCTCATTAAAGGAAATTTCTATTCTAAGATTTTCAAAACTAACTAAGTTTACATTATTTTCTAATTCATATTTTAATTTAAGTTCTTTTTTTGTAAGGCATGTATTTATTAAATTGTCAAATGTTTCTATTTTAACAAAATTTTCATCTATTTTTTTTTCTTGTACTATATTTTTTATTTGTCCAACAGTTGTATTTTTAGGTTCTAAATTTTTTATCTCTGTAGTATCTTTATTTTCAAAAATATTATTTTTTTTTTCTATTTCAGTAAAAGTCTTATTTTCCTCATTAATAGGCAGGGTATTAATTGATATATCTTTTTTTTTTTAAATAAAGAAGTCTTATCAAAAACATTTCTATAGATATATTTGGATCTGATACGATCTCTATTTCACTTAAAGTTTTAATAGTGAATTGCCAGAATAATAGCAGTGTTGAACTATCCAAACTTTGTGAAATTTTTAAAATTTTATCATAATCATTATCATTTAATCCAAAATTATTTCCATCTTTTTCTATAAATGAAATATTTTTTAAGTAATAAAGTATCTCTAAAAAATCGTTCAAAAATATTTTTGGTTCAATGCCTTGATTATAAATTGATCTATAAATTTCAATTACTTTATCTTCTTTGCCTTCAAATAAATTTTCAAATAATATTATTAAATTTGATTTATCAAAATAACCAAATATTTTTTGTGCTTCTTTAATATCTAATATATTATTTTTATTTGATGATATTAATACCCTGTCTAAAAGTGATAACGCATCTCTAACTGAACCTTCAGAAATTTTTGTAATAAGTTTAATTACATCATCAGAAATAATACCATTTTCTTTTTGGGAAACTCTTTTAATAAACTTAAATAATTCCTCTGATTTGACCCTAGATAAATCAAATCTTGTACATCTCGAAAGAACTGTTACAGGAATTTTTTTTACCTCTGTAGTAGCAAATATAAATTTAAGATATTCTGGAGGTTCTTCTAAAGTTTTTAGCAAAGCATTAAATGCTTGTTTGCTTAGCATATGAACTTCATCAATAATAAAGATTTTATATTTTGATGAAGTAGGACCATATCTAGAAAATTCTATCAATTCTCTTACATCATCAATTCCTGTTTTACTTGCTGCATCAATTTCTAAAACATCAATGTGATTTGAATTAGTTATAGCATTACAATTTTCACATTTTACATTGCATTTATTTCCATTTCCTGATGTGCAATTAAGAGATTTAGCTAAGATTCTGGCTATTGTTGTTTTGCCGACTCCCCTAATTCCAGTAAATAAATAAGCATTTGAAATTTTATTTTGCTCAATTGCTTTTGAAATCGTTTCAGCAACAACTTCTTGTCCAATTAGATCCTCAAAATTTTGAGGTCTATACTTAAGTGCTAAAACTTGTTTTTCTTTGTTCATTTTTTTAAGGAGACCAACCAACCTGAAAAATAATCATTACCCTTGCTATCTTTCGATTCTAGGGGAGTTCATGTTATAACCACCTGACTGGCCTCCATATATATTTTAAACTGAATTGGTTTTAATTCTACAAGAAAAATATAAATCATTTAATTTTTCTAAACTTGCTTGCTTCATAAACGCCCAGAATATCTAAACTAACTGTATGAAATCCTAATTCTTCAAGAGATTTTTGAACTTTTGGATCCTCTATGTGTCCGTAAATATCACAGATAAACAAATATTGCTCAAATGAATTTTTGTCAGAAAAACTTTCTAATTTGCTTAAATTTACATTATTTGTTGCAAAGCCTCCTAAGCATTTATAAAGGGCTGCAGGTTTATTTTTAACTTTAAAAATACAACTGGTGATATATTTTTTCTTATTATAATTTGGGTGAGATTTTTTTTTACCCATAATCAAAAATCTAGTTACATTACCAGTTTCATCCTCAATATTTCTCTTTAAAATTTTAAGATTATATATTTTGGCTGCTAAAGACGATGCTATTGCTGCTTCACTAACACTTTTATTGTCACTTAGATATTTTGCACTACCAGCTGTATCTGCAGCAACAATTGTAGAAAACTTGTATTTACTAATAATTTTCTGGCACTGTGAAATAGCTTGTGAGTGTGAACGCACAGTTTTAATTTTGCTTAATACTGCATTATTATTGGCAATAAGGTTATGAGACACATGTTGAAAATGTTCTGCAGTAATTTGTAGTTTATATTTATTCATTAAATATTGCGTATCAGCAACTCTACCTGCTATTGAATTTTCAACTGGGATGATACAATTGTACTCATCATTTTCAGTACATAATTTAAAACAATCCTCAAAAGTATTACATGGCAATACTTGAACGTCTGGAAAAACCTCTTGAGCTGCTAAATGTGAATAAGCACCTGGAAAGCCTTGATATAGAATTTTCATATTTTATTATATTCCATAATTTTTTTCATAGCTAGATAATCTTCTTTGGTATCTATTCCTTTATTTTGTGATTCAGCTAATACTACATTAATTTCAATATTGTTATCCAGTGCCCTCAATTGCTCCAATTTATTTTTCTTTTCACTTATACTTTGGGGAAGCCCAACAAATTTTTTTAACGTTGAAATTTTAAATTGATATACACCAATATGATGATAAATATTTTTTGCACTCAAACTTTCTATCTTTCTTTCAAAATTATTTGCTTTTACAAGGCTACTTTTATTTAATTCTTTTTCAGTTATAACTTTTACAATATTTTGGTTTTTAATATCCTGTTCGCTTTTCAATTTAGAAGCCATTGTTCCAAATTCACAGTTATTTTTAATAATTAAATTATTTAAATTTATTACATCATCTGAATTAATTAATGGCTCATCACCTTGTAAATTAATAATATATTCTGTTTCTTGTGTTTCAAGTTTTGTTAACGCTTCATATATTCTATCTGTTCCTGTTTTGTGATGAGAGCCTGTCATTACTACCTCATTACCACTTTTTTTAATTACATCAAAAATTTCAGGATCTTCAGTTGCAACAATTGTTCTTCCAATTTTTGTTGACAGAGCTTTGTTGACCACATGTAAAATCATTGGAATACCATTTATTTCTAATAATGGTTTTCCCGGTAGTCTTGAAGCAGATAATCTTGAAGGTATTAGTATTAGTGTTTTGGACATTTTCTTCTTAATATATCGTGCGTCCAACAGACGCAAATTATTTTACTAAACTTATATTTTTTTACAATTATCATGTTATATCTTGAAA
>MDTB01046491.1_pt1 | contig 19048 bp, 15 predicted proteins | sample 811161 | NCBI WGS metagenome assembly MDTB01 (sample SAMN05326650, study PRJNA326480) | marine metagenome | isolation source: seawater | place: Mediterranean Sea | collected 2009
CGAATTCAAACTGCCATTGCGATGAAGGAAATCGCTGAGCCCTTTATTTTAAATAAGGCATTATCGCATTTAAATAAGGGACGTGTATTAATTTTTGCAGCTGGAACGGGTAATCCATATTTTACAACAGATACAACGGCTGCTCTACGTGCAACAGAAATAAATTCGGATGCTTTGTTGAAAGCAACAAAAGTTGATGGTGTTTATTCAAGTGACCCGATGAAAGATGAAAACGCTACGCGTTATGATTCGTTAAGTTATATGGATGTATTAAAAAAAGAGTTAACTGTTATGGACAGTACAGCAATATCGTTGACTAAAGATAATCAAATTCCAATTGTTGTTTTTGATATGAAACAATCTGGAAATCTGGTAAAAATATTGCAAGGAAACCCCATAGGAACGGTAATAGGAGGAAAATAAATGCAAGAATTTGAAGGTCGTCTATCTAAAACATTGGATAACTTAAAGTCTAAGTTCCTTTCCATTCGAACAGGTCGAGCTAATCCAGACTTATTGTCTTCAGTTGTTGTTGAATATTATGGTGCGATGGTTCCCTTACAACAGTTAGCGTCTGTCTCTACGTCTGATGGCAATACATTGGTTTTAAATGTTTTTGATGGTGGTGCGATTTCTTCGATAGAAAAATCAATTATGACTTCTGATTTGGGTTTAAATCCTCAAACGGATGGTACGATTATTCGATTACGTTTACCAGATTTAACAGAAGATCGTCGAAATGAATTGGTGAAATATGTGAAAAAGCTTGCTGAAGAGGGTAAGGTTGCTTTACGAAACATTCGACGAGATGAGTTGGATGCTATAAAAAAACAAGATGATTTGTCTGACGATGAAAAAAAACGTCAATCTGATTCGATCCAAAAAATGCTTGATCGTTATGTCGTTAAAATTGATGATTTAATTAAAGACAAAGAAGCAGAAATAAGAACGATCTAACATGACTGATATTGATGATTTAATCCATCAATATGGTGTTGATACCGAACATATACCTAATCACATTGCAATCATTATGGATGGCAATGGCCGTTGGGCAAAAAAGCGATTAATGCCGCGAAACTTTGGCCATAAACAAGGTCAAAAGCAATTGAAATCAACCTTAATTAATTGTGTGAAATTGGGCGTTAAAGTGTTATCGGTGTATGTTTTTTCTACAGAAAATTGGCGACGGCCCGAAACTGAAGTTTCATTTTTATTAAAATTTTTAAAAACATCGATTCAAGATGAGCTTCAAGAATTAATTGAAGAAGGGGTTAAATTAAAGTTTTTAGGTGATTTATCTGAATTTAATTCCAAATTAATTGATATTATCCAAGAGGCTGAATCTAAAACTGCTAAAAATCACAGAATTCAATTAAATGTAATGTTAAATTATGGTGGCCGTCGTGAAATTATTGATTCCTTTAAAACGTATGTCTCTAACGGTGGCGAAATTGATGCATTGAATGAAGATGCCCTATCTCAAGAAATGTATACAAAAGATATTCAAGACCCCGATATATTAATTCGAACCGGTGGGGATTTTAGGATTAGCAATTTTATGCTTTGGCAATGTGCTTACTCAGAATTGTTTTTTTTGGATACATTTTGGCCTGATTTTGATATTTCTCATTTATTAAAGGTTATTAAGGAATTTCAGTCGAGAGATCGACGTTTTGGGGGGTTATCAAGTTGATTCGAATTATGACTGCGGTTATTCTAATTGCCATAGGGCTGTATGTTTTAAGCAGTGGTGGTTTTCCTTTATTTCTTTTTTTATCGCTGGTTTCCTGGTTGTCTTTCTATGAAATTAAAAAAATTACGAATTTAACATCAACGGTTGGTTTTGTATTAAATGCGCTTATTTTTCAACTTGGATTTACATTTATTTTTTTAAAAGGGCTTACACATAATTTGATTTATGTTTATTTTAGTTTAATTGGTTGTTTGTTTATTATCATGTTCAATGAATTTTTTAATAAGCGGCTTTTATTTCGTTCAAATAAAGTGTTTAACTATGTAAAATACTTTCTTTATATTTATGCTGGTTTCTCTTCTATTTTTCTTATTCGAGAACGTGAGAATGGCTTTCTATTTATTTTATTGTTGTTTTTGGCAATTTGGACAACGGATGTATTCGCCTATTATGGCGGCAAGCGGTTTGGAAAACATCAACTCAGTAATATCAGCCCTAAAAAAACAAAAGAGGGGACTATTATTGGCGTAGTAATGGCGATGGTTGTTATTGGGTTTTATTCTTATTTTAATCAACTACCGTTGACGTATATTATTTTAGCCGGCTTTATTGGATCTTTTGCTCAACTTGGTGATCTATATGAATCACTAATTAAACGCACATATAATGTCAAAGATTCTTCAAATATTCTACCCGGGCATGGTGGAATTTTAGATCGTGCCGATAGTTCTTTATTTGTTGCGCCATTAATGTATATTTTTTTGGTGGTTATGCAATGAGAAAAAAACTGGTAATTCTAGGGTCTACAGGTTCAATTGGAACACAGGCATTGGATGTTGTTCAAGCATTTCCAGACTATTTTCAGCTTCAAGGTATCAGTTGTTTTTCTAATATTGATTTATTAATTCAACAAGTCCATCGATTCAAACCTCTTTTTATTTCTGTTGCTACTGAAGAACAACGCCTTCAGGTAAAATCGAGTGTCGATTATTCACCAGACATCTTTGTTGGTGATTCTGGTTTAATTCAATTAGCAACGATTGATCTGGATCTGTTGTTAGTGGCGATTGTTGGAACGGCTGCATTGTTGCCGGTTGTATCAGCAATCAAACAATCACGTCATATTGCAATCGCAAATAAAGAGGTTTTGGTAGCTGCAGGTGCGATGATTATGGATATGGTTAAGCAATACGGTGCCAAACTGATTCCTGTTGATTCCGAGCATTCCGCTTTATTTCAATGTTTAGCTACTGTTGATTTTAATTACGACAATGTTAAAACGTTAACTTTAACTGCATCCGGCGGACCATTTTGGGATCGTGATCCGAATTCATTTGATTCAATTACACCAGTGGATGCATTAAAGCATCCTAATTGGGATATGGGTGCAAAAATTACCATTGATTCCGCTACCATGATGAATAAAGGTTTGGAGGTTATTGAGGCGTTTCATTTATTTGGCATGTCATTCGATAATATTGAGGTTGTTATTCATCCTAAAAGTATTGTTCATTCATTTATCGAAACTATCGATGGTGCTATTTTTGCTCATCTGGGTCGTCCTGATATGCGTTATCCAATTCAATATGCCTTAACTTATCCACAGCGATTTGAAACCCCTTGGGAGCAGGCAAAACTTACTGAGTTATCTGGACTTGAGTTCTTTGAGCCAAATCATGATGTTTTTCCATTGTTAAAGATGGCCTATGAGTGTGGAAGACAAGGTGGTGCTGCACCGATTATTTTAAATGCTGCGAATGAAGCGGTTGTTGATTTATTCTTAAAGGAGCGCATTTCTTTTACTGATATTCCAATTTACATCCAACAGATGTTAGATCACTTTTCTACAGAATCTATTGCTTCCATTGATGATGTAATTGCATTAGATCGCGCGGTTAAATCTTATAATCAGACATTGACCAATTAATAAAAAGGGGTATAATATAAGAAAAATTTCTGGGGGGAAAAATGCATATTTCTTTATTATTACAAATTGTTTTTTATGATCGGCCACGACTTTTACGGACGGTTCGGTCAAAGGTTCATTCATTAAATGAACTAATGGATTACTTAACGGCACTTTCTGTGAACGATCCATTTCGTTCAGAGGGGTTTCTTAGATTAAAACGACGCTACCGAATTCTTGATCAAATGAGACGACATAAAATCCAGTGGGTTCCAATGGAACATTCAGAATACCCTGCACAATTACATCAGTTATTTGATCCACCAGCCGGATTGTTTTACAAAGGTTCTTTGACGATGAATTCCATCAAATGTTTGGGGTTGGTTGGTTCTCGAAAAGCATCAACAATGGCGCCTTATCGTATTGAATCCATGATGTCTGTTATCAGAAACTATTGTATTGTTTCTGGTGGTGCTTTAGGGGTTGATGCTATGGTTCACCAACGCGCATTGGATTTAAACTTGCCGACTGTTGCCGTATTGGCATCAGGACTGGACTATATGGTGCCTCAAACAAACAGTGCTTTATTTCAACGTATTATTTCGTCTGGATCTGGGTGTGTTATTTCAGAATGCCCACCAGGTGTTCGTCCTCGACCATATTTTTTTCCACAGCGGAATCGTTTGATTGCCGCATTATGCTCTAAATTAGTCGTTATTGAAGCTGCTAAGCGAAGTGGGGCATTGCTTACAGCAAATTTAGCCTTAGGAATGGCAGCTGATGTTGCTGCCATGGTGGGGGCGTTTAATTCGCCTCAAAGTGAAGGTTGCTATCAGTTAATGAATGATGGTGCTAATGTTATTGGCAACTTTCATGATTTATGTGACTTTTTGGGAATTGAATACCCTTCAAAAAAGTCAATTCCTGCATTAGTTGATTCAAAACTGGTCCAATGCCTTGAATCTATTCCAGTTGAACCCATTCATATTCATGATCTGGCGCAACAATTTTCGGTTGGTATTGATAAAATAATTGAATATGTAACGCTTTTGTCGTTAAATGGCGACGTCATAATTTCTTCTGGGCAAATGGTTTCAAAACGTGTTTAGTTTCATCTTATGTTTTGTTTTGTAATTCTAATTTACAGCATGCTTTTTTGTTAACATGACGTAGCGTTAACGTTTAAAATATTCAGTTGTTTTAAATCTATTTAATTAAGGTATATTAAATACTGTAATGTATTTTATTAATCATTTTTTAAACTTTCAGGATACTTTTTTTGATTGAATATGTGACACATTTATCGTTAAATGGGAATGTGATTATTTTATTAGGGCAAATGGTGGCCAAACGTGCCTAATGATTTTTCGCTTTTTGAAGGAATTGATCGTCAACGGTTTACGGTGGCCATGACTTTGAAGTCCACAAAATCATCTCAGCCAATGTCTGGGCTGGTCGTCGCGATGAATCAAACGCATTCGTCTAATATTGCTTATGTCGATTATCAAAATGGTACCGTTGTTGCTGATCGGGTTCAATTCGATGATTTGCGCAAGCATCAACTGTCAACAACCCCTGATGATCAACATTCCAATGCCTGGCCAGGGTGTGATACATGGGTGGTTGACTCAGATGCTTTAATTACCGAACATGCTGGATTGATTTTATCTGTTAAAACAGCCGATTGTTTGCCAATTTTTATTATGGGGGGAGGGTTGATTGCGGTTATTCACGCGGGTCGCTTAGGAACATTGGATTTAATTACAAATAAAGTATGCCGTGTTTTTAAGTTGCTTGGGATTTCTTCATTAGATGTATGGTTTGGACCTTGTTCTTGTTTAATGTGTTATGAAATAGATCAAGAAACTCGGACGCATTATGATTTAATTGAAGAAAATACTCAGCAAATTCGATTGGTTTATCCGGATAGTGGGGTAAACTTTATTAATCCAAATGGGGCGTCTACTTGTACGCAATGTGATTCAGATGTATTGTTTTCCTACCGTTCTGGGGATCGCGATAAACGTAATATATTTTATTTAAAGAAAAAGTAAAACATTCGCTTAAAATGATCGATAAATTGATTATGAAACATCATTTATTGACGATACTACTCATTTGTTTCGTTTGTTTAATCGGGGCATGTACAGTGCAATACCCTGATACCTATGGGGTTATTTCTTTTCAGATAAAAAATGTGGATTAGAATTTTCTTTTTTTCGATATCTGTGGCCTGTTTCGGTTTAACTGGGGAACAAAGTTTTACCCCAGCTGAAATACAATTTAGAGTTGAAAGTATTATTATTAGCACCGAAATTTCAGGAGGGGTTCCAGCAGGGGATATGTTAACCCTTTATGAATGTACATCTGGCGATTGTTTTTTGTCTTTGATGGACAGCATTTTTTTAGATAACAAGAAAGCACTAAAACAAATAAAGTCTGAGGATTACCGATATGTAACTGTCACGTCTTGTTCTGGAAATGAAACCAACTTTAAATCAAAGCTTAAAGGTAATGTTAGCATCAATGGTACCTCTTATTATACTCACTCTACGGAAGGATTGTTGGAACAATTTGCATCCACGCCGGCTCAAGATGTTGACGTTCTTTTTACACAATGTCGATTTTATTATGAACTTCAATCAGATTTGGTTATTTCTGATTCACTTGAGTCACAATTAACATTGTTTATGGATCTTTCAAATATTGCTTGGGGGCGCCAAGGTGTTCAGACAATGGAGAGTGGGTGTTTCCAGGGTGAAAAGGGTAGTGATGACTTGGTATTTTCAGTTTGCATGGGTGTTCCTCACATGATTCCAATTTCGGCTACTGCCTCGCCTACAATCACAAAATTTCAAATTCATAACAAAGGAGAAGCGGCCAATACGGCTGGTGGTGAATTGGTGTTTTTTATGGACAAAGATAATAATGTGTTAGGTGGGTTTTCAAGGCGTATTTTTTCATCTACGTCCAAACCTACTGTAATTCCAGAATTTGATATGTCTATGAAACGAGTTACTATGAATGCGAATGGAACGTATACGATTAGTACGTTTGGTTCAAATTTTAATTCTACTTTTTTAAACTTTTCTCAGTTCACATTTAATACGCATGAAAATGAGACGTATTCTAATTCTGAAGGGACGTCATTTAGTTATGTTGCTGTAAAGCAATAATAAATTGTTTCAAAACGATGAATAAGTGAACTTAATAGTCTAAAATGAAAGTGTATATAATAACTGCGATTATGATAAGATTGGTAGTAATATGATTCAGCATTATTCACAGATCAACTTTGACGAATTCGGTGACGATCGTGGTTCTCTGGTATCCGTTGAAGCTTTTAAAAATTTACCGTTTGAAATTAAGCGAATGTATTATATATACAAAACAAAGTCTGGTATTAAAAGAGGCTGTCATTCTCATAAAACATTAAAGCAATGTTTAATTGTTGTTTCTGGGTCTTGCTCTATATTGGTTGATGATGGTAAAGCACAAGACACGTTTTTGTTAAATACACCTAACCAAGGATTAATTATTGAAGGGTTGATATGGCGTGAGTTATTTGATTTTTCAGATGATGCTGTTGTTATTGTTTTAGCGAATGATTACTATGAGAATACGACGTATATTGGAACTTATGAGGAATTTTTAGATGAGTTTAATCAAGGCCAGTTTGCTTAAATTTAGATTGCCTTTTAAATAAATGACCTTAAAAAATGATCCGTTAGTTTCTGTTTGTTTGCCGTGTTATAATCACGAATCATATCTAGATTATTGCTTAAACTCTATTGTTAATCAAACGTATCGCAATATAGAGATTGTATTATCTGACGATGCGTCAACGGATCAAAGTCTTATTAAGGCAAAAACATTTAGTGGTGCTGTTAATATTCGAGTATTTGAATCGGAACATAACATGGGTGTTTCATTAAATGCTAATCAATGTGCAAATCAAGCCAAGGGTGATTTTCTTGCCTTTTCGGCTACTGATGATGCTTTCTTTTCAACTAAAGTTGAGCGGCAAATGGCTGAAATTATGTCTGATTCAACGATTGATTTAGTATTTACTTTGCCCAAATTAATTGATGAGCAAGATCGACCGGTTTCGAAATCAATTCGAAAAGAATTATTCCAATCAGTCCCAAGCAGTCGTTATGAATGGTTGAATCACTTATTTTTCTTTGGAAATTCAATTTGTACGCCAAGTATGTTACTTTCTAGACGGGTATTTGATGCGATTGGTTTATGGGATCCTCGATATTTACAAATGCAAGATTATGATTTAATTATTCGTGCACTTCTCGCAGGTTTTAATTTGAAAGTGATTCAAGAGCCATTATACTACTACAGAATTCGAAGCGGGCGAAAAAATTTAAGTTCGTATTCAAAACAGCGAATTATTCGATCCAAAATTGAACATTTAAATATTTTGAAATCCAATTATGGGTCAATCAATGATTCTGATTTATTTCATAAAATATTTCCAGATATTAGTCGAGGTCCAATCGCTCAAATGAAATTTGATTTAGCTCAAATATGCTTTAAAAAAAATGAGTATCTTCAATCATTTGCTAAGGATTTGTTATTTTCAATTTATCAAGAACCGACCGTAGTCGATTTGTTAATACAAAAGCGATCATTTTATCCATCGGATTTTTATGATTTGATGGGAATCAATCCAGCAAAAAATTCAATCTTTAAACTTACAAAATCAATCATTAATCGGTTTCGGTAATTGATTCAATTTCTATGTTAGTTAAAGAGGGTGACTTTTTGCTTTCCTTTAGAAAATAAATATATTCAATTGGTGTAAATATAACCCCAATTATGGCCATACTAATTGGAACAATTAAAAATGAATCAATAACATGTTGTCCATAAATAATTCCAATACAAAATAGAGAATTTGAAACAATGGCACTTAGAACAATAAATTGTGTTTTTTGATACACTAAAAAAATTCGAAGCAACATTTTACGTAATACATCAAAAAGTAACCCTAATGAATAAAAAATTAGTAGTTGTGAGGTTAACAAAGTAGAATATGCACTAAATTCACCCCGCTCGAATAATAGTTTAATTCCAAATTCTGAGAAGAAAAAGATGATGCTTATGACACATAAAAATAATGTCGCACAATATATTGCAATTCGGTTAAATCGTTTAAAAGATAGTGTAAGAGTTGAATTTTCGCTAGATATTAATGTGTAAAATGGCGTGATAATCGGTATGAAGATTAATAATATTAAAAGGCCATACAGCCGTAGTGCATAGTCATTAGCAGATAAAATGCTAGGCCCAAAACTCGACATTACATATTGAATACAAAATAATGAAACGATCGATAGGCTAAAAACAAAGAAAATTGGAATTAGATGATGTAGCAACCATTGGCCCCATAATTTTAATTTCGTTCGATTCCAATTATTTAATTGATTTAAAAATAATAGTTTTTTTCTGATTAATTGAATGAACATAACCAATGTAACTATAATAACGCCAACCACGTGGCCCATTATGAGCGGATCTACCGCTAAAAATTGCCAATCGAATATAACAAATCCTATGATAATTATTGAAAGAATAAAGCTCTTAAGTTCTGCATTCCAATAGGCATTTTTGGCGTAAAAAAATTGGCTTAACAGTTGTATTACTAGTTGCAGGTTTACAAATACAAGTCCGTATATAAGGTATGTTTGAATTACTTTAATAGAGGCTACGTCTAGGTTTGCATAGATTAATGAAATTAAATATGGGCTTAGAAAAAATAGAACACTTGATAATATAATTGAAATACTTACCATAACGACTAAAAAAAATACTATAAATTGGGATTACTGTTTTTCTTTTAAATATTTTGGAATGGCGATAATAACCGTTTCCATTAATGGGGCATAAAAAATACTAAATAAGGCAATAAGTGCAACAAAGCCATCTTTAAAGATCGATGTGCCATAATAGTTTGCAACGACAATTTCTCGAATTAAACTAAAGACTTTTAATGCGCCGCCAAGAAAAAATAGAAATAATGAATGTTTGACCAGTTGTCTTTTTTTTAAATATGACTTTATTTTAGATAATGTATCACTCATTTTTTTAAAATGCCTTTATTCGTATAAGTTTAGTGACTCTAATTCCCACTATGATGCTTTGAGATACGATCATAATCCAAACGAATTGAATCGGGGCGGTAATTTCTCTATAACATATTAAGATGAGTAATACGTGAATTATTGACCCAAAAATAACACTGCGATTGGCTGTTTTTTCATACCCTAAAGCGCCCAAGACTGGGTAGCCAATCATTGATCCTGGTAGGTGCAAGAATGCAACGATTAACATCCATTGAAATAATTTCACGGATGGGGTGAAAGACACCCCCAGGATGAATGGTACTATCAATGGTGCAATTATGAATGCGACTAAGCATCCAATTGTGTTTAGGCTTACTGTTGTGAATAGGATTTTTTTGATAAATGATTTGTTTTTTGTCCGAGATACATAAGGGTAAATGGTTTCAATTAATGGCGCATAAAAGGTGGTGATTGCGAACAATAACTTTTCAGCACCACCATATAGGCCTGCATTTTCCGGCGATAATAAAATTCCTACAAAAATTACATTGGTGTTTAAATAAATGGCGATGGCTATCCGAGATAGAAAATATTCAAAACTATAATTTAGGGTGGCCTTAAACTGATTAAATTGTGGTTGGATTAGTCTAATTTTGAATTTTAATAAAATTATAGACAATGCAACCGTATCGACAATGATATAATTGAGCCCCCATAAACCATGTACCCATTTATAATCGGCGGGAGATTTAATTAAAATGAAAATTAGCCCCGTGAATCCAAGTTTTGCAATGAAATTAAATATTGCAATAAAGCTCATTTTTTCAAGGCCCTGAAATAAAAATGTTGGTAAGAAGGTATTTCCTACGACGATGAGAAAGGAGGTGTAAAATAATATTTTGTGATCATTAAAGACAGGAATCCACTGAACAAGGCCCACTAATACTAAACTACTGACTAGTAGTAAGGTCACTTTAATGCTCATGACTGTTGTGAAAATTTGAGAGATGGTGGTTGGATTGTTTTGATTTTTAGCAATTTCTTTAGTTGCAGATAAATTAAAGCCATAATCGGTTAATAGTGTTAGGTAAATCATGGTGGCTTGGGCCATCAGCACCAAACCAAAGTTTGTTGTTCCAAGCACTCTGGCTAAGTAGGGTAGTGTGATTAACGGCAAAATATAGTTGCTTAATTGAACCAGGCTTAATGATGAATAATTTTTTAGAAGGGTGGTGTAATCTCTGTTTTTAAGCCAGCGCTGCATTTATTTATTATAAAGATTTTTCTGTGCTTTTTCATTGGCTTTTGATATTTCTTTTTAAATGGTCGCATTTATACGTATTGTTGATAGTGGGATACAGTAATTGTTAGATCTTTTCAAAAAAAGCATCTAAAACTGTTTCTACTTTGTTTTTTTGTTCATCTGTAATCGCCATTAATGGGGGACGGGTGGTTCCGCAATTAAAACCAATAAGTTTGAGTGCTGCTTTTACTGGGATTGGATTGCTGGTAATGAAAAGAACATCAAACAACGGTTGTAATATTTTATCTAAATTCGATGCTTTTTCAATGTCATTCGCGTGAAAAGCCGTGATCATATCGTGGATTTGTTGGCCAGCGACATGGGAGGCAACGGAAACAACCCCACTTGCGCCTTCCTTTAAAAATTCTAATGTCAGACCATCATCTCCAGAATAAATGTGAAAATCAATGGGGCAGACACTTCGAAATTCTTTCATTTGTTTAACTGAACCCGCCGCTTCTTTAAGCGCTACCACAGTTTTAATTTCAGCACATTTCTTAACAGTTTCAGCGTCCATATTGATGCCGGTTCTACCTGGAATATTGTAAATCATTATGGGTAAGGTTGTGGCATCAGAAATGGCTCTAAAGTGATTGTAAATGCCGTTTTGGCAGGGTTTGTTGTAATATGGCACCACTTGTAATGTGCTATCCATACCAATTTCAGCGGCCATTTGTGTCGATTCAATAGCCGTTTTAGTGCAATTAGATCCTGTTCCAGCCATTAAATGCGCTTTCCCTTTAAAATATTTTATAGCTAAGCGATAAAGTTCATACTCTTCATCATGAGATAATGTTGGTGATTCACCAGTCGTTCCAGTTAGTAAAATGGTTGATGTTTTGTTTTGAATTAAATAATCCATTAGCTCAACGGCTTGTTTATAATTAACCGTTCCATCGTCATTAAATGGTGTGACCATAGCCGTTACAATCGGTCCAAAAATCGTCATGACAATATTATACGTAATTTATTCTGAATTAAAAACCTTTCCGTTTTTACAAGGATGTAGAAGTGATAAGCTTTTTCTCATTTTGAAATTTTTTTTAAATTATGATAATTTTATTAAACACTCCCAAATTTTTTCGAATTAAAGGAAATTTTATATGAAGAATCCAGTAATTGGCGTCGTTAATGCGTTTAGTGGGCTTAGTCGCAGTATTAAATTAATATCCCCTTATCCAAGAATATCCTTTAAACAACGCTTGGGGCGGTTTTTGTCCACTGGCTCAGGCTTGGATGGTTCAAAATCATCAATAAATAATACGATGCAACCCCAACATTTTCGCAACGCTAATTTTTCCGATAGAGAATATTCTCAAGCGATTAGTCATTCAGTTTTGAGTGATTTTCGAACACAGCTTAATGCTCCAGATACAAAAAGTGATTGTGGCATTTTCGCTTGTGCTTATGCTGACCAGTTACAGGCGCCAACATTGGTTCCGGATATGCTTCGCTGTCCAGTTGAATATTTAAAAGCAAGATACCACACAACCGATGGTGGTGGTGATGGTGGTGGGATTATTGTACAAAGTTCGCCGAATGTTCTTGCAAAATTTTATGGTTGTGAGGAACGATTTTTTAATGGTGAGGGCCGGTTGGTTCAAGTTAGTTTTTCACGCGATGAGCATGTTCGATCAAGCCAGGAATTTGAACTTAAATCACGCCTAAATGAGTTGGGGGCTTTGATTGTTGTTCAAAAAACTCCAGACACGAATTTTGATTGCTTACGTGATGGTAAAAATAATGAAAAAGATCGCCAAGGGCAGTTGGTTCATTTTGTTATTGAAAAGCCTACCGGTTTATCAAACGAATTGTTTGATCAAAAATGTTTGCAATTAATCTTGCAATTTAACCTTCACCAAAAAGCAACAGATTGTGTTCAGGATGGGTATTCACCGGCAAGTATTGATGCAATAACAAGGCAACGCATTGTTTGTAAATCGTTTAAAGGCGATTCAATTGTAGAGATGTTTCCTTTTTTGAAGTCACTTAAAACTAATAACTTACGGTTTCATGGCAGAGAAGCAACGAATACTGGTGCTGCTCGGTTTTCCATTCATCCCACAGCTGATATGAATATTATGCATAATGGTGAAATTAATAATATAAAGTCTTTGAGAATTTATTTGTCCGGCAATCAATCCTTTCGAGACTTTTTAAATTGGCAGGGACAAGCTAGTTTAGAGGATGTTTTAAACCAATTTAGTGATACGGCTATTTTTTCAATGTATCTTTCGTTTCAGTTTTGCAACGGTATATCAATTGAAAATACGTTGTGTCATACGTTTCAACCTAATCATATTTCGTATACCAAAGGATTTGTTGCCGAAGGGCCAGCCACGATTATGGTTAGCCATGCCAATGAATTCTTTTTAGTTAATGATTCACAAGGACAACGCCCTGCTTATTTGCATGTAATTAAAAATGAAAGTGATCAAATAGTAGCTTATCGCGTGGGTTCTGTTTCAGGTATTGATACGCCGTTAGATGGTGATTGGCACAAAGTTCAAGTAACACCAGGTGTTGTAAAAAAACTAACTGCAATCAAGGATACTGCTGGTCAAACGCTTTATTTCGACATGATTGATTTATCTCCTGAAACACATGAACCATCGTTTCTATTGCCTGATTTAAATCAACAGCCAGAGAGTCATTTGAAAGGCCTTGAGCCATCACAAGGATTGCATGGGGCTTTGCAAGACCATGAGGTAAAGGTAGCCATGGGGTCTCAGCGTATAAAAGGACCGTTTCCTAATTTATGTACGGCAGGTGTAACTAATACCAGTAATTCATTGGGGATTGATCCAAGTCATCCAGATGTTTTACTTTACTTAGGTTCACAAACAATGCCTATGCATCCGATGTTAACTCATATGGAACATCAATTTGTTACAACAGAAGGTGAGGCTAGAGTTATTGATGCCACGCTTGATCAAGATACAGTGAATCAGATGATCGCGTCTGAAAAAGGGTTAAATGAGGTTATTTCAGCTGTCTTGCGTCAGGTAAAAAAAGCGATATCTGAGGGTGCTCAAACCATTGATTTACGCTTTGTAAATAATGATCGTATTCCAATTTTTCCGCGAGAGTTACTGGTAAACCGTGTTTCAAAACTCATTTCAAATTTAGGGGGTGATGGGTTTTCGGATTCAAAGAAAATTAATTTAATTATCACAACGCATTCCATTCAACATGCACAAGATGCGTTTGCATTAATTAATATGGGGGCTGACTTTGTTTATCATCCACACATTCAAACAGAAACTTATGATAATGATATATCTGTGTTAAGGAATTCACTCATGACCTTGGCTATGCGTGCTGGGGTGTCTCGACTTAGCCAATTAAAAAATGCTGGCCTTATTCATTATGAGGGGATGCAAGAACTTGCCGGTCTTTTAGGTGTCCCCAATATGGGTGGGGATCAATTTAAGCTCACGGACTCTTTGAAATATGTCATTACTCAAATGCATGGTGTCGCTCGTGATTATGGGACTGGGTATAATTCAGATAATCAAAAACTGACGATGTCTGATGCCGTGTTGATGCAAAATGAATCGACCCAAGCTGAGTTTAATCGACGTAATTTAGTGCACCATGTGTACCCTGTTAAGTTAATGCCAACGGAACAAACCAATTTAAAGCCAATTATCGTCGTCTTTGGTGCTGGACCTGCTGGTATTTCGTATATTGAAAACTTGCCTGAAAATCATTTTAACATTGTTTTAGTTGAAAAAAACCCACTTCATCGCGGTGGAAATGCCCGTTATATTGCGGGTAACCATGACTCGATGTATCAGAGTTTTAATAGTCGCTTTCAAGCAATTTTGGATCGAAATGATGTGCGATATTTTGGTGGTGCTCGTGAAACCCTGAGAGATCAACTTTTGCAATGTGCGGATCAAGTTGTTGATGCACGAGGTTCAGTTCGAAAAGCGTTAAATGAGTCACATCATTTAACAGCTCGTGATTTTTTGGATGTGGCTTATGAAAGTCATACATCACCGGATCAAGTGATTGATATTCCTGATCATTTCAAGCAAAAGCGTGAATTTCCTGGGGTTCTTATTCAAGGTGTTGGAAATGTGTCTTGGGATGTTTTGCAAGCCTTATTATGTAATGATAGTCGTGTTGAAAACCCGTCACGTTTATTTGAGAAGTGGCTCACTCAATTTTCAAACATGCCCATTTATATTATGGCTCGGCGTGGCCCTGAATCATTAATTTGGAAGCGTGATTGGATTCATCAATTGGGTGAACGTGATGAACCATTTCGTATTTTTTGTTCAGATGAATCTCAGATTAATGATGAATTAAAACCATATTTTAATTCATTTAAAGGGGGGTTGCCCACAAATGGGATCAATTTGATTTTTAATTCTGAAGTTGTTGAGGATGGTTATGAGCCAAAAACAGGACAACTTAATGTGCTTTTTGGAAATTCCAATTATAAGCTGCCGTTCATTGGAACAATCATTCAAGGATATGTGCCTCAACAATCCCCTGAACCATTAAAGACCCCAAGTCCAGTTTTGCAATTGGGTTGGAGTCGAGGCAGCGGTAGTATGGCCGATATTATTGATTTTGCTGAGGCGCTTAATTTGCCAAGTCATACTGGATTTGGATCTGCCAATGAACGATTAAAAAATGCTGCTAAACTTGAAGATTTGGCAGAAAAATACCCATTTATAGGAAAAGAAATTCAATTGAAAATTTTGGGAGCTCTTGAAGATCGGGCCGTTTCCGATGCTGAGTTAACCAAACTTATCGGTCTAAATCGGTCGATTTCTACGCCTTTAAATGCGGTTGTTTCTGTGGAAAATACTAATCTAGATGATCTGCCCATTGATCAGTCAGTGGATTCAGACGTTGATGAGATTTTAAGTCAACCGTTAGAAGACAATATTATTAATGTATTTTCTCGTGATGGTAATAAAGTAATACCGATTCCTTATGAATCGGGTCAAAGTGTGCTTAAAACTATTGAAAAAAATGGGAATGGTGCAACTATAGATTCTCATTTTGATTGTGGTGGAACTGGTAGTTGTTCACAATGTGCGGCTGTTGTAAATGCCGTTAAGCTTGCTGTTCCAAAATCATCTGAAAAAGCCTTAACAAATCCAATTAAAAAAGAATTTGGGGCTATAAAATATCCGGCTCGATTGCTATGCCAACTTAATTTGCCAAATGGTAGTGCAAATATTGTGGCTGGCTCCCATTTGCTTGATATGATTTTACAAAATAAAAAAGGAGTTAATTAATGCGTGGTATTAATTTATTGTTAGGGACTTTAGTTCAACCAAAAAGTAATCTTCGTCGTTTAAGTTCTGTGGCGTCACCTGTGGCTTCCAACAATGCATCCCGTTTTTTTTCTGTGCAAAGAGACAGCGGTGCTATGGTCAATGCATTGCCAGTAATGCCAGCATTTCCATCACTGAATTATGTTGGCGGTTTATCCCGAGTTCAAGTTCGTTCTCTGTCTACAAAACAAAGTCCTCAGTTTCAAGATTTAAACCCTAAAAAGTGGGGGTATGATGAAGATTTTGTTAAGGAACTCTATCTTGGTATTCGTGCTCAGGTGGATCAGTTGCCAGACTCGGCGATCAAAATTCTTAATCGTACGGGTATTGATGGCATGTCATTGGGTGCACTTAATGCCCCCGCTTGGTACGGGTTAGTGTTATTTTCGAATTTATTACGATTGGCCATTGAAGACAAAGTTAAGCCGTCTCAATTGGATCCATCGCATGGGTTTACCCATACTGCAGGGGAGGGTGGTATTCCAAACGTTACTGATTTTTTTGATTCTCCGTTTCTTTTACGTGGCGCTGATGGCTCCCCACTGATTGAATATGGGCCTGATTTATTTAAACCGCAGATTTTTCAATACGCGTCTGGTCAGTTTTTGAAAAATGTTCCATTGTCTGATCTTCAAGCTGAATTAAAAGGCGGCCAGTCTGCAAAGGATGCGATTGGTGGGCGAATTCCAGCCAAAAAAAATACGGAGACGGTTTCATTTTTACGTGGCATTGATAGTCAAATTGATGTGCCTTCGCCAAATAATGTTCCTTCTATTAAATCTGTTGAAGAACTAATTCTTTGGCGAATTTTTATGGAGCAGCTTACTGGTAAGCAGCCCGTTATCAAAGTTTCAACGGCTTATAATTTTGTTGCCCGTGCATTGGCTGTTGCTCGTGCTGGAGCGATTGTCAACGTTGCTGGCGGACAAAATGGTCGTACAGGTGGAACGGCTGCGTCTGAATTTGATATTCGAGACAATACCATTGTGGATGGCTTTTCTGCGTTACGAGCACTTCGTGAGGCATTTGATACATCAGGTTTGGATACGCCCATCCATTTTTCAAATAATTTTTATACACCTGAACATATTGTTTTAGGATTAATGTTGGCAGATAAAGTGAAGTTTGGTACTAGTATTTTAATATGGTTGGAACAGTGCGTATATGCCAAGCAATGCCATAATAATTGCCCTAAAAACATTACAACGAGTCCAGAACAATTTAATAATCGTGTTTTAATTGATCAGTTACCTGCTTTTTTTAATGTCTTTAAAGATGCTAATGTTATTGCAAAACAACTGGGCATTACGGACCGTTTGGATCGTCGATTTGATTCATTTGAAATTCGTGAAATTTTGGATCCTTCAAATGATTCGGATTTTTCTAAATGGTTAGCTTTTTCAACCAATAGTGATGGGATGCCGTTATCAAAAATTCCAATTTCAAAAATTTCATCACAGAAATCTGAGCAACAAGCAAATGATGAAATTCAAGCACGCTTTACATTTACTGAAACGGATAAATCAACAATTAAGTTAAGTGGTTCTTCTGGTGCCATTGGCTTTTTCTCTGGATTACAAAAAGATGTTTCTAAATTTTTAGGTCGTCAATTTATTGTGAAAAATGGTGGGACCTATTTTGGTGGTGCCAATCAAGGATTGGATTTATATGCTAATCAAGTCAGTGATTTTGCTGGTAACTTGCAAAATGAAGGGTCAATCACAGTATTTAGTGCTGGCCGTCAATTTGGTGTTGGTTTACAAGGAGGATTTCTACAAGCTGCACATGTTGATTCTGAAGCAGGATATCGTATGGGTGAGGCGACGTTGATATCTGAGACGGCTGGTGACTCCTTTGGGCATTATGCTGGTCGCGGTCAACTTTGGTTATTAGGACAAGCGCATGATTATACGTTTGATGGGGTTATTTCAAATAATGATGCACCTTTGGGGCGTCATCGTTCATTGGGAATTAATCCGTTTGCCGCAGCTGCAGGTGGTTCTTTTATTTTGCCACGCAAACTTTTTGATCAATTGTTACAAGATCAACAAATTATGAAAGCGTCATTGTATCGCTTGGATGTTAAACCATTATCAATGAAAGATAAAGATTTGTTATTGGACCACTTAACTCATTTTAATTCGAAAATGCAGGCTTTGGGTGAGGATCGTAAAATTGCACATGCTTTGAGTCATTTTATCGCTATAGCCAGTGAGGACGATCTAAACAGTGAATTTATTTATTTAAAAACATCAAAAGATTTTTCTACGATTGATCCAATGTTAGATACTCTTTTATCATTAAATCCACATGAGATCCCGATTTATTCACCAATAAAGTCTTTAGAAACTAATCAATAAGTATACGAAAATTTATGGTTATTTGATTGATTCTATTTTGGGGGGATCTAAATTTAGTGATGCCAAATCGATGGTGCTTTTCATAAAAATGCCACTCCCTTTGGCAATGAGTTTTCCGTCTTCATTTTTTATGACACTGTCTGCAAAAATTTGTGTTTTGGTTGATTCAATAACCGTTCCGTAACCGACGAGGATGCCTTCATTGATCGGACGAATAAAATTCGCATTATAGCTTGCTGTAACAACAAAATACCTGGGTTCCAATGATTGTGCTGCAAAAAAAGCCGCATCATCTAGAAGTTTAAAAATGGCAGACCCATGCAAATAACCACCGGCATGAAAATGATCATCATTAACCGTATATTTAATACTAGCGGTGCCTTCTTTTTCAATACTTAGTACAGGC
>MDTB01107458.1_pt1 | contig 19046 bp, 19 predicted proteins | sample 811161 | NCBI WGS metagenome assembly MDTB01 (sample SAMN05326650, study PRJNA326480) | marine metagenome | isolation source: seawater | place: Mediterranean Sea | collected 2009
GCAAATAAAGAAAATGATAAAATAAAAAAAATACTTAGTTCTTCAAAGAATTCTTATGAAGATAAATTAGCAATTTTAAAATACATTATGAAAAAGAATAGTGGATCTATATCAAGTGTAGTTTCAAATGTATTAAAAAAAAAATAATTTAATTTTTTTGTATCACAAAAAAACAATACCCATTGTGCCAATCACTAAACTTTCCCTCAATTAGAGGTTTGCTATCGTCAAGAGTTGTTTTTATTTCCAATGTTGAAATAATCTTAAATTTTGATTGTTTCATACCCTTTAAAGTCCCATCTCGAACTTGAACCCAATTCCAGTCATCAACAATCAAAATAAATTTATTTTTTAAACAAGGACTTACTTTCACGATACTATCAAAATGATCTCCTCTATGATGAGGGCCATCATAAAAGTAAATATCACATGGATTGATATTGCGATAATTTACATTTTTAAAGTCATCCGTAATTAAGCTTAGCTTAGAATTTGTATTTAGTGCTCTATCAATATTTTTCTGAAAAACTTTCCCTGTTTCACAATTTTTTCCAAAACTAGAATCAAAGTTTTGGGACCAATTATCTATACAAGTAATGTCAAATTTATTTTTAAAAGAAGCTGAACATGCCGTAGAACCCAACCAACTTCCAATTTCTAAATAAGAAGGAAAATTAAAACACGAAATTAAATTATTTAATAAATATCTAAATTTTCTTCCTGATAGTCCATCTAAGTCTATAATCCATTTATCTAATTTATGTTTACATGATAAGGACATATAAAATGAATATAAAATTTTTTCAAAGTAATCATCTGTTAAATCTCCAGATCTTTCAATTTTTGTTTCATCCAAGCCCGAAGCAATCCTTAAAGATTTAAGAAATAATTTATCTTCTTTATAAATATTTTTTTTTTTAATATTATGCATAAGAAAATATAAATATTTATTAATTATGATTAGATTGAATAAAATTGAACAATGTAATAATGTAAACGATTTTAGGAATTTAGCAAAAAAAAAACTTCCTTTCCCAATTTTTCATTACATTGATGGTGGGGCAGACGATGAAGTGACAATGAGAAGAAATTCTGAATCTTTTAATAACTGTTACTTGGTACCGAATGTCCTAAGAGGAGTTGAAAATGTTGATATTTCCTCAGTTATTTTTGGGAAAAAAGTTGGACTTCCTTTTTTTCTATCGCCTACTGCTCTTCAAAGACTATTCCATTATGAGGGTGAGTTAGCTGTTGCAAAAGCAGTTGAAAAATTTGATACATTCTTTGGTATTTCCTCATTATCAACCATTCCTATTGAAAAAATAGCATCAATCAAAACTCCAAAAATTTTTCAACTATATTTTCATAAGGATAAAAAATTAACAAACTCAATGATTGATAAATGTAAAGATTGTAATATTGACGTACTGGCATTAACGGTAGATACTATTACTGGAGGAAATAGAGAAAGAGACTTAAAAACAGGATTCACATCACCACCTAAGTTTACACTTAATAGTATATTGAGTTATATATTTTCACCTTACTGGACGATGAATTATATCTTTAGAGAAAAGTTTGATTTACCATTTTTAAGTAAATATCTGCAAGAGGGTACCGATATTAAAATTTCTATTGCAGATTATTTTTCTAATATGCTTGATCAAAATATGAATTGGGATGATGTACGAGTATTAAGAAAAAAGTGGAAAGGAGTTTTTTGTTTAAAAGGAATTATGTCACTTTCAGATGTAAAAAAAGCCTATGAGATAGGAATTGATGCTGTAATGATTTCTAATCATGGTGGAAGACAATTAGATGGTTCCAGGTCACCTTTTGATCAGTTAGATGAAATTGTTGATTTCGCAAAAGGTAAAATTGAAATCATATGTGATGGTGGGATTAGAAGAGGTACACATATTTTAAAAGCTTTATCCAAGGGAGCTAATGCATGTTCCGGAGGAAGATTATACCTATATGCTCTAGCAGCTGGAGGTCAAGAAGGTGTAGCTAAATCAATTCAAAATTTAAAAGATGAACTGCTAAGAGATATGAAACTAATGGGTTGTAATAAAATTAGTGATTTGTCAAAAAACAATATTCGATTTAAATGATTTTTTTTGTAGTAATTTTCAATTTCTTTTTTTTTAATTTCATAAATGCAGACGATTTTTCTAGTATTTCTCAAGAAAATTGGAATAACTGGAAAAAAAAATTAATTGAAAATATAGAAAAAAAAGGAAGTTACAAACAAAAAACAATAGATCAACTAAATAATCTTGTGTTTAATCCAAAAGTTATAAAACTGGATAGAAATCAACCCGAATTTAAATTAACTTTTGAAAAATATTTTAATAAAGTGGTAACAAATGTTTCCATAAATAAAGGGGTTAAAAAAAAGAAAAAAAATAAAGAAGTTTTAAATAAGATATCAAACAAATATGGTGTTGATGAAAATATAATTGTTTCATTATGGGGTATTGAGACTTTTTATGGAACATACCTCGGAAGTTTTGATATTTTAAATTCTTTGGCTACATTGATTTATGATGGAAGGAGAAGAAAGTTTTTTACAATGCAGTTTGAATCTGCATTAGATATATTAGATCAAGATCATATTGAGCGTTCAGAGTTTATTGGTTCATGGGCGGGGGCATTTGGTCATACTCAATTTATGCCAACAACTTTCGCGAATTATTCTGTAGATTTTAATAATGACGGAAAAAAAAATTTAATTTCTGATAATGGCGATGCTCTAGCTTCCGGGGCTAATTATTTATCAAAACTTGGATGGAATAAAACTTATTCATGGGGAGAAAGATTTTTAATCGATACAAATAAAATAAAATCCTTAGATGAACTTATAAAGGATAAAAGTTATCATTCACTATCATACTGGCAATTACTTGGTTTTAAACCCAAAAAGTCTTTTAATAATAATACTTTATTAAGACTAATTTCAGTAAATTTTAATAATAAAAAAAAAAATTATTTTTTAGTAACACAAAATTTTGATATTATTCTTAATTGGAATAAATCAAATTATTTTGCATTAGCTGTTGGTATTCTTTCTGATAAAATAAAAACAAAATGAATAAATATTTTCTGTTTGCAATTTTATTTTTAATTTATTCTTGTTCTGAGACTATATTTTTATTTGATTCAGCAAAAAGAATCACTGAGTTCCAAAATGATAAATACTCTCGGTATAAGATCGGTAATCCCTATAAAATCAATGGCCAGTGGTTTTATCCCGAAGTTGACTATGATTATGACGAGATTGGAATAGCATCTTGGTACGGTCCAAATTTTCATGGGAAAAGAACTGCAAACGGTGAAATTTTTGATCAAAATAAAATTTCTGCTGCTCACAAAACATTACCTATGCCAACAATTGTAAAGGTAATAAATTTAGAGAATGGTAAAGAATTAATTATGAGAATAAATGACAGGGGTCCTTTTGTTGCCGGAAGAATTATAGATCTATCTAAAGAAGCTGCTAAGCAATTAGGTGTTCTTAAGAAAGGTATTTCAAAAGTTAGAGTTATAGTACAGGAAATAGAAAGTAGAAAAATAGCGATGAATTTACAAAACAATACAAAGCAGAATAAATTTTCTGTGAAGTCAGCTAAAGCAGAGCATATAGAAAAGAAAGAATTAGATATTACAGATGAAAAATTCCAAGATGATAAGAAAGTAAGTAGTAAGATGATTATCCAGGTTGGTTCATTTAAAAATGAAGATAATGCAAACATATTAGTCCAAAAATTAGAGAATTTTAATGCATTTCTTCAAAAAAATTTTGTAAAAGAAAACTTTTTTTATAGAGTAAGAATAGGTCCATTTAACGATTTTAGTAATGCAAAAAATACACTTAATAAACTTTTTAGTTTAGGATTTTATAACTCAAAAATTATTCCAAACTATGAATAGATTTCAAATTTTTATTCTTCTTCTATTTTATCCTTTAAAATCCCTTCTTTCGCTTGAAACAATTGCAAAGCAGGCAATTATTTTTGATGTAAGTTCAAAATCAATTATATTTGAGAAAAATGCTAACGATTTAATGTCACCTAGCTCCATGAGCAAACTTCTAACAGTTTATTATGTCTTCAATCAAATTAAACTTGGAAAAATCACACTTGAAGATAAATTTATTGTTAGTAAAAAGGCTTGGAAAAAAGGCGGATCTAGGATGTTCTTAGATCATGGATCAGAAGTTTCAGTTAAAGACCTATTGAGAGGCATAATTGTGCAATCTGGAAATGATGCTTGTATTACTATTGCAGAAGGGTTTGCTCAAACTGAAGAAAATTTTGCAATTGAATTGAATAATTTAGCTATAGAATTGGGTTTAAAAAACTCCAATATAACAAATTCTACTGGATGGCCGGACCCTGAACATTTAACGACTAGTAGAGATTTATTAACTTTATCCTTAAGAACGATTCAAGATTTTCCTGATCTATACAAATTATATGCTGAAAAAGAGTTTACCTATAATAAAATAAGGCAAATAAACAGAAATCCATTATTGTTTTCAGATTCATATTCTGATGGTCTTAAAACAGGACATACTTCTCTTGGAGGTTATGGGCTAGCGGCGTCATCACTGCGAAATGGAAGAAGAATAATTTTGATTATTAATGGTTTAAAAACTAACTCTGAGAGAAAAAAAGAGTCTAAGAGACTAATGGATGCAGCATTCTTACAATTTAAGAGTATAAAAATCTATGAAAATGAAAAAAATCTAAATTATGTAAATGTGTGGAATGGGAAGAAAAAAAAATTACTAATTACTTCAAACGAAGATATATTAATAACAGTTCCAAAGAAAATAATTAAAGACTTGAGATTTTTTATAAATTATAAACACCCTATTACTGCTCCAGTATCGCAGGGAACAGAAATAGCAGAGTTATTTGTAAAGAAAAAAAATATAATATTACACAAATTCCCTTTGTATGCTTCAGAAAATATACAATCAATGAGTTTCTTTAATAAAATCATTTTTAAATTTAAATATTTAATATTTGGTGAAAGTATTTTTCAGTGAAAAATATAAAATTTATTTCATTTGAGGGAGGCGAAGGATCGGGCAAGTCTTCTCAAGCCCAATTGTTATTCAAATCATTAAATAAAAGTAATAAAGTGTACTTAACTAGGGAACCGGGTGGTACCAAATTGTCTGAAAAAATTAGAAAACTTCTTGTAAATAAAGGTAATTTTTCAATTGATCCATTAACCGAATTGTTGCTAATAAACGCCTCAAGAAATGAGCATATAAAAAATATTATTTTACCAAAGTTGGGAGATAACTATACTCTAATTTGTGATAGATTTTTAGATTCAACTTTTGCTTATCAAGTGTTTGGTCATGGATTAGATGAAAAAATATTCAAAGATTTAAATAACCTAATCGTTAAAAGTTGTATACCGACAATGACCTTTCTAATCGACATACCTCCCTCAATTGGTTTAAAAAGATCACTAAAAATTAATGAAAAAGAGAATAGGTTTGAGAATTTTAATGTAAGTTTTCATGAAAGAGTCCGGAAAGGTTTCAAAATTCTTGCAAAAAATACTGATCGGATACATTTAATCAATGGTAAGAAAAGCATTAATAGTATTCACAGAGAAATAATTGATAAAATTAACAAAACTAATTTTTTTAAAAATAAACTAAAGTATATCTTGAATGATTAAAAAAATATTTGGTCATGTTAAAGAAATTCAACTATTACAAAAATTAGATATAACGAAACTTCCAAGTTCTCTAATTTTAAGCGGTGAAAAAGGGATTGGAAAATTCTTGTTGGCAGAAGAGTTTTCAAAATATTGGCTTACAAATAAAACAGATCAGTTAAAAGACAATTTTTTAAATAATATTTTTACATTGAATTCAACTGAAATAGATAGATTAAATATTCAAGGTGTGAGAAATTTAATAAGAGAAATGTCTCTTTCTTCCATAAACGATTTGGAAAAATTTTTTATAATTGATGATTTTGATAGTTTAAATATTAATTCAAAGAATGCATTATTAAAAAACTTAGAAGAGCCTCCTGAAAATTCAAAAATTATTCTTATTAGTCATAAGTATGAAACTTTACTTAAAACTATAAAATCAAGATGTATAAATATAAACTTAACTTCATTGAGTAATGATGATTTTGAAAAATTTTTAATAAATAAAGAGCCTGATATTAATAAAGAAGAAAAAGAAAAATTAATTTATTTATGTAACGGTCGTCCTGGTCTTTATGATGTAATAAGAAAAACTAATTGGTTAGTAGTAAGTAAAAAGATAAACAAAATTATAAGTTATGAAGAAATTAATTATGAAAAAATTTTCGAGATCTTCGATGTTTACAAAAAAGAGACAATATACCTTGATTTTTTAATAAAAAAACAATTATATGATCTTTCGATGCAAAAACTTCTTAAAAATAAGAGTCAATTAGAACTTTATAAAAACATAGTTAAATTTATTAATTTTATTTCACAAGAAGTAGAAACTAACATTAATATAAATTTAAAAAATTATTTCTTATCAATCTTTATTTCCTATTTTAAATTAGTGAAGAAATTCCGATGAAAAAAAAATTTATAACTACTCCGATATACTATGTTAATGATTTACCTCATATTGGTCACGCCTACACTTCAATAGTTTGTGATGTATACGCAAGATTTTTCAAATTAAAAGAGTTTGATGTTTTTTTTTTAACCGGAACGGATGAACATGGTCAGAAAGTTGAAAATGCCGCGAAAAATAAAGGAGTAAATCCATCTATTTTTGTAGATAAAGTATCAAGAAATTTTATGAATTTAACGAAACTATTAAATATTTCAAATACTGACTTTATAAGAACTACTGAAAATAGGCATAAACTAACAGTAGAAAAAGTTTGGAAAGATCTATTGAATAAAGATGAAATATATTTAGATAATTACGAAGGATGGTACTCTATAAAAGATGAATCATTTTTTCAAGAAAAGGAATTAATAAAAGAAAACGGAAAATTTTTAACTAAAGACGGTTCAGAAGTAGAATGGGTTAAAGAGGAAAGTTACTTTTTTAAACTTTCTAAATGGGAAAAAAAATTATTAGCATTTTACAATGACACTCCAGACTTTATTAAACCAAAATCCCGGAAAAATGAAGTAATAAGTTTTGTTGAAAGTGGCCTAAAAGATCTCTCAATATCCAGGACGAGTTTTAACTGGGGAATAAAAGTACCTAACGATAGTAAAAATCATGTTATTTATGTATGGATTGATGCCTTAACAAACTATCTCTCAGCACTGAACTATTATAATGATAGAGGGTCGAAGAAAGAATTTTGGGATGAATCTGTTCATGTTATAGGAAAAGATATTTTAAAGTTTCATGCAGTTTATTGGCCTGCAATGCTTATGGCCTTGGGATTAAAACCACCAAAAAGAGTTTTTGCGCATGGGTGGTGGACAAATGAGGGGAAAAAAATTTCCAAATCTCTTAATAATGCCATTGATCCCCAAAAAGTTATTTCGCAATATGGATTGGATCAATTTAGATTTTTCATTCTAAGAGAAATTACATTAGGTCAGGATGGTGATTTTTCAGAAAAAGCCCTCTTAAATCGTTCAAATACAGATTTATCTAATAACTTAGGAAATTTAATCCAAAGAACTTTAAAGTTTTTAGAAAAGCACTTTGAAAATACTATGCCAATTGATGTAAATTTAGTAGATCAACATATTCTAAATTCTGGTTACAAGCTTTTAGACAAAATTGAAAAAAATATTGAAAACTTTGAATACCATAAAGCTCTTGAGACAATTTGGAGATTTATTGCGATTCTTAATAAATTTATTGACGAGAAAAAACCTTGGTCAACAATTAAAGAAAACAGATTAAAAACAGCTGAAACTTTAGCCATTTTACTTGAATCAATTAGATTAGTTGGACTAATTTTACAACCTTTTATTCCAAATACTGCAGAAAAGATACTGAATATTCTGAATATTGACACGAAAGACAGAAAATTTAAAAATTTTAAAAAGAAGTATTCTTTAAAAAATGGTGATATTTTTCAAAAAGTAGAACAATTATTTCCGAGGTTTAATGAATAGTATTGTAGATAGTCATTGTCACCTTGACTTCAAAGATTTCAGTCATGACCTTAATGAAGTTATTGAGAGAGCAAGTAAAAATGGAGTAGATTATTTACTAGCCATCTCAATAAATTTAGAAGACTTCAGAAAGATCTACTCAATCTCAAGAAGTAGAAAAAATATTTGGTGTTCAACAGGAATCCATCCAAACAATGTTCCAGAATTTTTAAATTCCGATGATATTCATTTTATAAATAAAACACTAAAAAAAAATACTGAAAATACAAAAGTTATTGGTATTGGTGAAACTGGATTGGATTATTATAGAGGAAACCGTAACATAGCCAATCAAAAGAAAATTTTTGAATTACAAATACAATTAGCAACAGAAACAAATCTTCCAATCATAGTTCATACTCGTGATGCTGATAGCGACACAATAGAATTTTTAAATAAGGCAAAAAAACTTGGCACTAAAGGTTTGATACATTGTTTTTCTTCATCACTTCAATTTGCGAAGGTAGTACTCGATGCAGGTTTTTACATCTCATTTTCTGGAATGGTGACATACAAAAAAAATTCATACTTTAATGATATCATAAAATATATTCCGCAAGATAGACTACTCATTGAAACTGATTCACCCTATTTATCACCTGAACCTAGAAGAGGCAAAAGAAATGAACCCTCAAATATAATTTATACCCTAAAGCATATTTCAAAAATAAAAAAAATTTCAGAACCAGATTTATCCAATCTAACAACAAATAATTTCTTTAAACTTTTCTCCAAAATAAAAAGTAAATGACAATTAAAGTGCACATTTTAGGCTGTGGTAGTTCTTCAGGTGTACCTGCGATTGGTAATAATTGGGGAAATTGCGATCCAAAAAATCCCAAAAATAGGAGAATGAGATCATCACTTTTAATTGAAGATTCAGAGACCACAATTTTAATAGATGCAACCCCTGATTTAAGACAACAACTTTTGAATGCTAATGTAAAACATATCGATGGGGTATTGATAACTCACGCTCATGCAGATCATATACACGGTATTGATGATTTTAGATTTCTAAACTTAATAATGAAAAAACATATTCAATTATATGCTAGTGATGAAGTAATAGACCAAATCAATAAAAAATTTGGTTATGTCTTTGAGGATTTGAAATCTGAAGCGTCAGGGTTTTATTATAAACCCTGTTTAATTCCAAATAAAATTAAAAATACCTTTTTCATAAATAATCTTAAGATCATGACATTTAAACAAGATCATGGATTTGGAGAATCGACGGGATACAGAATCAATAATATTGGCTATTCAACAGATGTTGTGAATTTGGAGAATGAAGCATTTAGAATTTTAGAGGGTATTGACCTATGGATAGTTGATTGTTTGCAGCTCAATCCTCACAAATCTCATGCTCATTTAGAAAAGACATTGAGCTGGATTAAGAGATTGAAACCCAAAAAGGCTATTCTGACTCACATGAGTATTTTGACAGATTATGAAGATTTATTATCAAGATTACCGAATAACTGTGTACCTGCATATGATGGCTTGATAATAAGTGTATAAACTTTTTCAGGAGGAAATATTTTCTTTTTCTGCTTTAAAGACATTTAAAATAAACTCTATAACAACCTTAATTCTTTTTAAATTTATCAAATTTTCGTGTATTATAACCCAATATTCCCTTGTTATATTGATTTCATCTTTTAAAATCACTTTTAGATCTCTTTCATTTTTGGCAATAAAGTTATGTAAAAAAGCAATACCCACACCTTGCTTAACAGCATTAATTTGAGCCTGCAAATTATTGCTTCTAAATATAATTTTTATATTACTGAGTGTTTCCTGAAGATATTTTAGTTCTGGAAAATCTATCATATCATCTATATAACTCACAAATTTTTGATTGGATAATTGACTTGAATCATTAACAATAGGATTTTCTTCTAAGTACCTTGTTGAGCCATAAAGTTGAATTTTATAATTAGATAGTTTCCATGATTTTAATTTTTTCGATATTGGTTTTGATAAACCAATTGAAATATCTACCTCCTTGCTTGTCAAGTTTCGCGATCTTGAATCAGCTATTAATTCAATTTCTAATTCTTTATGAACTTTAAAAAAATCTTTTAAATATTTTGTAAAGATTTCAGTTCCTAGACCCTCAGGGACTGAAACTCTAACTCTTCCAGTGAGATTTACATTTTTATTAAGAAAAACCTCGGTAATATTAATTACCTCACTTTCAATGTTTTCAGAAAAGGGTAATAGTTTATTACCATCGTCGGTTAAAACATAATTATTGTTTGAACGAACAAACAATTTGGTACCTAACTTTTCTTCTAATCTTAAAATTCTTCTGGAAATTGTTGTTGACTCTATGTTCATTTTTTTCGAAGCTTTTTTTAATTTTTTATTTCTAGATAACATTAAAAAAGATTCTAAATCGTTCCAATTAAACATAATATTTAGATGGTATATGCAAAATTGCATTCTAACAACTTAAAAAAAGTAATTGAAATGCAGATATTTTAGTTATAATTTAATTAGAATTATGCAAAGTGTAAATAAATTTATTGGCCATTTTATTAATGGACAACAATATGTTGATAATGGCACTAAGATTGACCTTTTAAATCCGTGCAACGGAAAGTTGATAGGTATCATCTCTTCTGCCACCGACAAAACAATAGACAAAGCGATTAATTGTTCTGAAATAGCATTTGAGAAATGGAGAAAAATTCCGATTTCAAAGAGAACTGGCGTTTTGTTTAAGTATAAGGATTTATTGGAAAGAAATATTGAGAAGATCGCAAAGTTAATATCAGAGGATCTTGGAAAGGTAAAAGATGATGCTATTGGTGAGGTGAGAAGAGGTATAGAAAATGTTGAATATGCATGTGCTATCGGAGAAACAATCAAAGGAGAATATAATAAAAATATTAGTTCATCTATTGATTCGTGGAGCGAGTTTGAACCATTAGGAGTAACATTAGGGATTACGCCATTCAATTTTCCTGCAATGGTACCTCTATGGATGTTTCCTCTTTCAATAGCCGCTGGAAACTCCTTTATCTTAAAACCATCTGAAAAAGATCCCCTTGCAACAATGTTCTTAGCAGAATTATTCCATGAGGCTGGACTTCCAGAAGGGGTTCTAAATGTAATTAATGGCGACAAAAATGTAGTAGTTAAACTTTTAAATGATAAAAGAATTAAGTCAGTGAGTTTTGTTGGTTCAACACCAGTAGCAAAAAAAGTATATCAGACATCTTCATTAAATGGGAAAAGATGTCAGGCACTAGGAGGTGCAAAAAATCATGCACTCATATTACCGGACGCAAATATAGATAACTCAATTTCACAAATTATTGGTGCAGCTTATGGATCATCAGGACAAAGATGCATGGCATTGTCCGTAGCAGTTATTGTTGGAGATATTAAAGAGGAGTTTACAAGAAAATTAAAAAAAGAAATTTTAAAATTAAAAGTTGGATTAGATTTAAACGATAGTAATAGTTTTGGACCATTAATATCATATGAACACAGAGAAAAGGTTAAAGAATATATAGATATTTCAGACGAAGAGGGAGCAAAGATACTTATAGATGGAAGAAAGGTTATAAATCAAAAAAATTCAAAAAATGGATTTTATCTTGGTCCTACCCTCATAGACAATGTAGAAATTTCTATGAAATCCTACAAAGAGGAAATTTTTGGGCCAGTTCTTCAGATTATTCATACTGATACTATTGAAAAAGGAATAGAGATTATTAATCAAAATCCTTACGGAAATGGTTGCGCGATATTTACTTCAAGTGGGGAAGCGGCAAAAAATTTTACAAATGAAGTAAATATTGGAATGGTTGGAATAAACATACCATTACCGGTACCAAGTTCTTTTCATAGTTTTGGAGGATGGAAAGACTCTTTCTTTGGAGATTTAAGTATCTATGGACCTGATGGTCTAAGATTTTATACCCAAAGAAAAACTATAACCCAAAAATGGCCTTCTTCTTGTAGTACTAATAATAAAATAAAGTTTTCAATGCCAACAAATTAACAAAAAGAAAGGAAGTCAATGAAAAAAATAATAAAAATTTTAACAATTTTGTTTGTTATTTCTAATATATCTCATGCAGAAGAGTTCGATCTAGCGTGGGAAACTGAAAGTGTTTTTAAGTTACCGGAGTCAGTTGTTTACGACAAAAATAATGATGTTTTATATGTTTCTAATATAGTAAATCACCCTTTTAAAAAAGATGGATCTGGATTCGTATCCAGACTAAGTTTATCAGGAGAAATCTTGGAATTAGAATGGATAAAGAAGCTTAATGCTCCAAAAGGCCTAACAATTGTCAATGATAAATTATATATCGCAGATGTTGACGAATTAGTTGAAGTTGACATTACAAATTCAAAGATATTAAATAAGTATAAAGCCTCCGGTTCTGTTTGCATGAATGATGTTACTCATGATAAATATGGTAATGTATACGTTGGTGATACTTATACAGATTCAATTTATAGATTAAACTCATTTGGTCAATTACCTTTATGGTTTTATAGTCCTGGTTTAGCACCAAACGGAATACATATTGATAATGATAGTGGTAAAATGATTGTAGGTAATTGGGGTGCGGTAATGGAAGGTTGGGGAACACCCGAACTTTCTGGAAGTTTAAAAAGTATTGATTTACATACTAAAAAACTTAAGAATATGGGATCAAAACCTATTGGAAATCTTGATGGAGTTGAATCAGATGGAAAGGGCGGTTATTATGTCACAGATTGGAGTGCTACTAAGCTTTATAGTATTAATAAGAATGGCCGTGCTAAAATGTTAAAAAAACTCTCAGAAGATGGTAAAGGCGCTGCAGATCATGAGGTTATATTAGATAAAAACTTAATGATTATTCCTATCATGGTAGAAAATAAGTTAGTGGCTCTTAATATAAATTAGCATGACTTATCAAAGAGTTAGAACCTTTGATAGACTTGCAAAGCCATTTGTAAGATTAGTTGATAAGTATTACCCAGATGCTTTTTTATTTGTAATAATACTCTCTATTCTTACATTTGTCCTTGCAATCACGCTCACCGATTCGTCATCAGTTGAAACATTGAAAGCATGGGGTGGAGGGCTTCCAAAATTATTTACATTTACAGCTCAAATTACCATTGTCATGATAACTGCGCATGCATTGGCCCATACCAGACCAATTGAAAAGCTTCTTATAAAATTAGGTGATATTCCAACTAAGCCGGTACATGCATATGCATTAGTAACATTTATATCCGGACTAGCTAGCTTATTCGCTTGGTCATTCGGATTAATTGTTGGAGGAATATCAGCTAAGTTTGTTGCAATGGGATGTGAAAAAAAAAAACTTAAAATCCACTATCCCTTACTTGTAGCATCTGCTTACAGTGGGTATGTAATTTGGCATATGGGATATTCTTCTTCTGCAGCATTGTTTGTTGCGTCAGAAGGACACTCTTTAGTTTCAAAAATAGGAGTTATACCTGTTACAGAAACAATATTTACCACTTTTAATATCACTGTGGCATTTTTAACTCTTTTGACAATAACTGTCGTTTGTCCTTTGATGAGGCCCTCCAAAGAAAATGAGATTATAGAGATAGATACAAATTTATTGGAAGACAAAAAAATAGAAACTAATTATCAGAAAACAGAAAATTTCGCACAGAAACTTGAAAACAACAAATATCTATCTATTTTTACTGGGCTATCTTTAATAGGTTATATTTTTGTAATTTATACTGAAAAGGGCTTTTTTTTAGATTTAAATATTGTAAGTTGGACCTTTTTATCAATTGGACTAATTCTGGCTAATTCACCAATTCATTATGTAAAACTCATAAATAATGCAGCACTAACTGTAGGTCCAATAATTCTTCAGTATCCATTTTATGCAGGAATTATGGGTATAATGGCAGATACGGGATTGATAAAAATTCTAGCTGATGGAATATCTTCTATTGCCACCTCAGAAACTCTAGGCTTTTTTTCTTTTTTGTCTGGTGGCTTAGTAAACATGTTTATTCCATCTGGTGGTGGTCAGTGGGCAGTTCAAGGACCTGTAATGATAGAAGCTGCAGAAACATTAAATGTTAAACCATATGTTATTGTTCTTGGTGTTGCTTATGGAGACCAATGGACGAATATGATACAACCATTTTGGACGATACCATTGTTAGCCATAGCTGGACTTCATATGAGGCAAATTATGGGTTATACTTTTGTTATTTTTATAGTTACTGGACTAATTTATAGCAGCTCAATCCTTTATTTAGGAAGTGGTTATTAAATACTAAGAGGAGATATCATTTCCTTTAAGTTTTTCGGTTGGGACACAAAAATATTTAAGAAAAATACGAACTTGAATAAAAAGATAAAAAGTTACAGAAGTTTGGCTGAATATATTGAACATAACAAATATTTTTCTTTAATATTAGGTTTATCTCTAATTGGGTACATTTTTATTGTTTATTTAGAGAAGGGTTTCTTTTTAGATTTAAACCTGGTCAGTTGGACATTTCTTGCTGCAGGTCTATTATTAGCAAATTCACCGATACACTATGTAAAACTGGTGAATAACGCCGCTCTTACAGTTGGTCTAATAATTTTACAATATCCTTTTTATGCAGGAATTATGGGAATTATGGGAGATACTGGTTTAATAGAATTATTAGCAGATAATATTTCCTCTATAGCCACTTAGAAACCCTGGGTTTTTTTTCATTTTTATCTGGTGGACTTGTTAATATGTTTATTCCGTCAGGGGGAGGGCAATGGCAGTTCAGGGACCTGTAATGATTGAAGCAGCAGAAATTCTTGATGTACAACCTTATGTAATTGTTCTGGGTGTTGCTTATGGAGATCAATGGACAAATATGATACAACCATTTTAGACAATTCCATTACTAGCAATAGCCGGACTTCACATGAGAGAAATAATGGGTTATACCTTTGTTATATTTATTTTTACAGGTATTATTTTTGGAGGTTCAATGTTATACCTTGGTGCGGGGTAATAATTTTTTCAAAGAGAGCTATTTTTCTCAACCCATTTTATATTATGAAAAAAGTTAAATTATTACTATTATCAATTTACATTATTATTTTTATATCTGTATTTTTCTTTATAATAAATAAATTTGGTTTAGAATGGGTAGATGATTATACTTATTTGATTAAAGAGTTAAAAAGTTATAATAAAATACTGTTAATGCTACTTTTTTTCTTTATTGGTAATCTCTGGGTTTTTTTTCTTGGTTTTGCAAGCCCACTTGTGATTATTTCAACGATTTTATTTGACTTTCATACGGCTATTATGCTTAGTCTTATAACCCTTAGCACTGGTGCAACTTTAGTTTATGTTATTGCTAAAGTTAATTTTTTAGATACATTACAAAAAAAATATCTTAATTTGAAAAATAAAATAGGAAGTATTTTTTCAAAAAACCAACTTGTTTCCATGATAATATTTAGAGCTATTGGCGGTATACCGTTTCAATTACAAAATCTTTTGCCTGGACTTTTTAATATTAATTATAAAAACTATTTTATCGGTACAATCATTGGTTTAACACCTCAAGTATTTTTTTTAGGGAGTCTAGCTAATGGTATTAGTAAGGGAATAACAACAAACTTAAGCACTTTGGACCTTTTATATAGGGAAGATATATATTTACCAATACTTGGTTTACTTATATTATTGATTGTTGGTTTTTTAGTAAGAAAAAAAATGAATTAAGACGTATAATATATATTATGTTAAATATTGTTATCCGAAATATACATCCCATAAGCTACATCTAAATCACCATAATACTTTATATTTCCTTTTTCTAAATATAATCCAGTATTACATAAATCTTTCATCAGATTAAAGTTATGGCTTGCTAAAATTAAAACATTAGCTCTGTTAATAAAGTTTTTAGACTGTTGAATTGATTTTTTTGCAAATTTTATATCTCCAGCTCCAATCATTTCATCTAAAAGTAAAATATCTGGTTTTAATAACATTGTAACAGAAAAACCTAATCTTAATAACATACCACTTGAATAGTTTTTAACCGGTAAATGTATGAATGGGCCTAATTCTGTATTTTTGACTAGTTTATTGATAGATCTGTCCATTATTTTCTTATTTAATCCAAAATTAAGTCCAATTGAATACAAATTGTCTATGCCATTCATATCCATGTTCATTCCTAAAGATGCATTAAGTAATGAGCAAACATTTCCTTTAACTTCTAATATTCCTGATGTAGGTTCATAAATTCCGGCAATTAGTTTCAAAAGTGTTGACTTTCCAGCCCCATTAGAACCAATCAAACCAATTCTGTCACCATAATTGACTTTAAAGTTTAATTTGTTAAGAATTTTTACTGAATGAAGTCTATTATTTCTCATCTTTAAATGACCACCAAGATTTGAACTATTTTGCGAATTATCAATTTTTCCTGCTTTAATTGGTATTTCAAGATTAATATTATTAAGTTCAACACATATAGATTCACTAAATTCTGAACTTGCACTTGATTTTTTTAGTCTTAATTTATTTGATGAGGATTCATTCTCATTTTTATGTAAACTTTTAAAATCCGCATGAAAATTTCTAAAGCTTGATTCTAAAGCAAAATTTTCAAAATTATTTTTATTTTCAGATGAATCTTCACCAAGTTTTTCATAATTATCCATTTTAAGATAAAAACCATTTATACCAAAAAGTAGATTATCTAAGTTTTTTGGTTTCCAAATATTTAAATTACTATCAAAAAATCCAAATTTATCTGCGCTTAATATGTCATTAGTGATTAGGGCAATATTTGCTATAATTCCATCAAAAATTTGGTTTTTATTATCATATTGAATACCAATCTTATGCTCTATTTGCCTGCCAATATTATGTTGCCCCTCCTCCATTTTTTTTATTACTATATCAAAAAATTCTTGTTGACCATTTACGAATAAATTTGCATTTTTTCCATCCCAAGTGACAACTAAATTATACCAAGTTTCAGTGTTTTTGAAATGTCTGGAAGTTGTAATATTTCCCTTCAATGTATTATTAAAATAACTATAAATTTGTACCTGATCATTTGTATTTAAAGAAATTTCACTTCGATTGCACTCACTTGTACCGGCGCAAATAATTTTTTGAGAGCATATTTTTGATAAATTTCTTCTTTTAAACCATACAGAAAAGGTAAATTTTTCTGAGGTATTTTTTTTTTTAAACTTTTTTTTTAAATGAATTAATGCCATTTACAAGTAGAAGATTATTGATTTTTTATATTTGTTTCCAAAAAAAATACTCAACAATAGTAAAATTATAAAAATTACAAAACACCCTTTTATATTTTCTATTAGGATTGCATTGCCAAGAAGTGGTTGCCTTACCAAGTTAAGAACTTGATGTATAGGGTTAAAATCAATTAGAATTTTAAAGTAGATACCACTTAATCTATCCGCTGGCCAGAAGATGGGAGTTAAAAAAAATACTATTTGAAGTAATGTATTAGTTAATTGTCCTATATCACTAAATCTTGTACAAACTATTGTCCATAGAAAGGTAAATACAATACCAATAATAAATAGAAATATAAGTGAAGGTATGATCATTAATATATTTAAGTTGATTTCATAGGAAAGAAAAAAACAAACCAAAAAGAAAATAAAAAGGTGATGTAAAAATAAAATAATATTCTTAAGTATCATTGAAATAATGAGTGCTATTATTGGAATTTTTGAGGTATGTAGTAAATTAGCAGATGAAGTAAGCAATGTCGTTGATTCAGAAATAATAGATGAAATTAAAAGCCAAATTATATAACCGGAGCAAAACATAGGCATAAACACATCAACTTCTAATCCCCAAAGCTTTGAACCAATTATTCCAAAAGAAAGAATAAATATACCTACGCTTAATGATGACCACCAAGGTCCAATAGTTGTCCTAATGTATCTTGTTTTTATGTCCTGCAGAGCATTATGAAATATTAATTCTCGATATTTAATTGATAAACTAATTTGCTCCCAAAAAAAATATTTAGATTTTCTATCCATTTGAATTCATGTCAACTTTTGTATTTGCAAATTTTTTAGTTTATTTAAAGTTTTAGATTCTGTTAATTTTGTATTTATCTTTAAACAATTCTCAAAAATATTCTTAACTTCTTTTTCATTATGATTATTAAATATATTATTAAATTTTTCAATTGAAATACCGTAAACTTTATCGCATTTACTCCTATCAAAACCAACTGAAATCCTTAATATTTTTCTGTTAATTGACTTATTATTATTGTATTCAACACTATGTATAGAGTTAAAATCATCAAAAAAACATAAAAGCCTATTTTCTTTAAAATCAATTGTCTCTCTATCAAATTTTGAAAGAAGTTTATCAAATAGTTTTCTTTGTTGTGAGTATGTTATGTGTTTATTGGTTCTAATTTTATTAAATTCAATTAAATGCTTTATATATTCTTTATGTTTAGTCTCCTTTCTTCTCGAATAGAATGTTGTACCAGGTGCATTATGGTTTTGATCTTCTACATAAAAAAGAATTGTTAATACCCACAAAGGATCATTGTTGAAGTGATAATGTGCATTAAAGTCTCTATTGTCTTGTGCGTTCTGACTGAGCATAAGAGTTCCGTAATTGAAGATTTCTTTGTCATCAATTAAAGTTTTAAACCTTGAACATATACTTTTTGAAAATTTTAAAGTTAAACTGCTAATAATTACAGGGTTTATATTATCTACAAAGTTTTTCCAAAATTCTTTTTTTTTGGTTTCAAGATCATTTAAATCATTAATTAACAAAAAACATTTATTACCTCTAGAATCATTATTTCCTTCAATTAATGGAAAGTTCTTTTTAATTTCATTCAGA
>MDTB01239217.1_pt1 | contig 19043 bp, 20 predicted proteins | sample 811161 | NCBI WGS metagenome assembly MDTB01 (sample SAMN05326650, study PRJNA326480) | marine metagenome | isolation source: seawater | place: Mediterranean Sea | collected 2009
AAAAAGGTTTAGAAGTATAACCCCTGAAACAATTAAAATTAATCCAACAGTACCATAAAGATTAGGAGTTTGATTGTATTTAAATATACCAAATAAAGTTACTGCTGTAATTGTAAGAGCTCCATAAGTTGCATAAGTAAAACCCACAGGTATTACACTCATAACTTTTGAGAGACAGAATATGCAAACAGTCATATTGACTATACAAAAAAGAGTTGGGCCAAGTTTAGTAAAACCCTCTGTAGTTTTTAAAAAACTATTTGAAGTAATGCCAGTTAGAGTTGCTAAAATTAAAAAGATATATCCAGATAGAGAACTAATACTTTTCATTAATTTTTTGCAAACTCCCCTCCAGCCCTAAATCTCCACAACCATTTTTCCATAGCCAATTCAACATCTGTAGATTTTATATCAAGATCTTTTAAAGTTAAATGTTTATTTGATACAATATTATCAGACTCCGATAAAATATTACATTGATCTTCTGTTAATATTGGAGGAATAGGTAATAAATTTAAAAGTTTACTTTGAATTTTTGCTAAAACCATTGGCATCTCTACTACAAGTCTTTTTTTGTTAATTGTTCTTAAAATAGATTTTACCATGTCGCCAAAGCCGATAATTTTTGGTCCACCTATTTCATAAATTCTTCCCTCATTTTTTTTTACTTCGATTATTTTGGCAATCGCATAAGCTAAATCAGTAACTAAAATTGGTTGAAACTTATAATTCATTTTTACTATTGGGATTATTGGCATAATGCTTAATTTAGAAAAAAGATTAGTAAAATTATCCTCTGTTCCACATACCACGCTTGGTCTTACAATAACTGTATTTTTAAAATTATTTAAAGCTTTTACCTCTCCTTCAAATTTAGTTCTTTGATAAGAGGACTTCGAATCATTATTTGCACCGATAGCACTTACGTGTATGAATTTTTTTATATTAGACTCTGAGCAGTATTTAGAAATTATATCAGGAATGTCTGTATGAATTTTTTCAAATTTTTGTCTTCTAGTCTCGTAAAGAATTCCAATTAAGTTAATTACTATGTCTGAATTGTTAATTGCTTCTTTTATCTTAGAAAAATTTTTTGGACTCCAGTCGATAAATTCTATTGCCCCCGGAGGTGCTTGTGTCTTTAAAAATCCTTTTTGAAAGGCATTTCTCGTTGGAATAATGCACCTATAATTTTTTTTGGTCAAATTTCTGACAAGATATCTGCCTATAAAACCACCACCGCCAAGGATTGTTGCTATTGGGTAATTATTCATGGTAATCATGATAGTTATATGAAAATACATAAGATTCAAGGGGACATAAGTTCAGAGGTAGCTAAATCATTTAAAGATAGTGTTGCAATCGATACAGAGGCCACAGGATTGCTTATTCCAGAAAGAGATAAATTAAGTCTAATACAAATATGTGGAAGTGAAGGAGGAGACGTTTACGTAATACAGCCAGACCGTAATAATTATAAAGCTCCAAATTTGGTTTCAGTTTTGGAAAATAATAAGATTCAAAAAATTGGTCATTTTTTAAGATTTGACAAAGGTGCTCTTGAATATTTTTTAAAATGTAAAATACAAAATATTTTTTGTACTAAAATAGCTTCAAAAATATGTAGAACATATACTGATGCTCATGGATTAAAAAATTTAGTTCAAGAATTTTGTAATAAAAATTTAGATAAAAAATATGGCAGTAGTGACTGGAATAAAGATATTAATGATCTTAACAATAAGCAGCTAGAGTATGCTGCAAATGATGTTATCTACTTACATAAAATAAAAAATGAGCTAGAAAAAATGTTAAATAGAGAAGGAAGAATGGTTTTGTATAAGAAGTGTATTGAATTCTTAGATACAAGAATAGAACTTGACCAAAAAGGTTTTAAGTTTTCAATCTTTGATCACTAATGAATAAATTAGAATATATAAAAATAGCAAAAAAAGCTGCAAACATTCAAATAAGTGAACTAAGAAAAATTAATAAAATTTTTGATAAAACTTTTATTAAAGCTGTTGATTTAATATTGAATTGTAAAGGTAAAGTAATTACTGCTGGTATAGGAAAGAGCGGACTAATTGCTAGAAAAATATCTGCTACCTTATCTTCAATCGGAGTTTCATCTTTTTTTTTAAATCCAAGTGAAGCAAATCACGGGGATCTTGGTCAAATTGATAGACGGGATTTACTTTTAGTTTTTTCTTATTCTGGAAATACAGCTGAGATATCTAATATGCTTCGTTATGCGAATAGATTTAATATAAAAATTATTGGAGTTGCGTCAAAAAAAGATAGTCTTTTAATAAAATCATGTGACGTCGCGTTGTTGATTCCTGTAGTTAAAGAAGCAGATCCAACTGGTATGGTTCCAACTACGAGTACTAGTATAAGTTTACTATTAGGTGATTGTTTAGCAGTTGCATTAATGAGTAAAATGAGATTTTCAAAAGAAAGATTTAAAATTTTTCATCCAGGGGGAAATATTGGTCAAAATCTTTTATTAGTTAAAGATATCATGGTAACAGGCACCGATCTTCCAAAAATTAAAATGAGTAAATCAATTTATGATGCAACAAAAATAATTGATAAGAAAAAACTGGGAATGGTAGTCATTATAAAAGGTAACATTGTTAAAGGAATTTTAACTGATGGTGATGCCAGAAGAGGTATAAAATTTTATTCAAAAAATGATAAGCTTGAAAAATTTATAACTAAAAATCCTTTGTTTATCTCTGATACTGCACCAGCATCAAAGGCACTAGCAATGATAAATGATAGAAAAATAACTAGTCTATTAGTTACTTCAAACAAAGAAATTAAAAATAAAAATAAAAAGCTAAAAGGAATAGTTCATATTCATTCGCTTTTGCAGTACGGAATAAAGTGACATCAAGAAAAAAAAATATACTTTTGATTCAAGTTTTTATTTTTTTTCTGGCATCATTTTTGCTCTATAATACCTATCGTGACAAAAGTGTTGACAGTGTAAAAGATAAAAGTAAAGACAAAGGTGTAAATATTGAAGTAACATCTAACCCCGATACCAACAGTTTTGAAAAGATAGTTTATTCAGGTCTAGACCTTAACGGAAACAGGTATTCATTGTTTGCTGAAAGAGCAGAGTTTAGAACTGAAAAGCCAGAATTCATTAACATGGAAGGAATGATAGCTTATTTTTATTTTAAAGATAATACTGTTTTAAAGGTGGTAGGAGATACAGGATATTATAATAACCAAACATATAATATGCAATTTAGAGAGAACGTAAAAGCAGAGTATTTAACAAATTATTTATTTTCGGACCAGCTTACTTACTCAAATACTGAAGGGAGAATAACTATAACTGGAAATGTTAAAGGAGAAAGTATACAAGGTGATGTCGTGGCTGATAATATTGAAATAGATTTAAAAGATAAAACAGCAAATTTTTCTATGTTTAGTGACAAACAGGTAAATGTAAATCTTAAAAATTAATGAAAAAAGGTTTTAGAATAATTAAGTTTAAAAAGGATAAGCCGGTATTTCAGATTAAGGATATAAGTAAGTCATACGACGGTCGTCCTATCTTAAAAAAAATTAACATGAGTCTATTTCCTGGAGAGTGCGTGGGACTTTTAGGACCTAATGGTGCTGGAAAGTCAACTCTTTATAGTTCTATAATCGGTGAAACATATCCTGATGCAGGAAAAATTTTAATTAATGGAGTTGAAATTCAAGACAAACCTATACATCTTAGATCTAAAGCTGGTATTGGATATTTAAGTCAACAACGCAGTGTTTTTGATATGTCTGTTTATGATAATTTATTAGGCATTGCTCAAATGTCAATCAAAGGATCAAAAAATCAAATAAACCTGGTTGAAAAGCTTTTGGATGAATTTAATCTACAACATTTAAGAAATATTCACGCATCCAATTTGTCAGGTGGTGAAGTCAGAAGGTTAATGATTGCTCGTCTGTTGATTAATAAACCAAGTGTGGTTTTGTTAGATGAACCGATGGCTGCACTAGACCCAATTATTGTTCAAGATATTCAAAAATATATTTTAAAATTACAGGCTTTTGGTTGTGCAATTTTAGTTACAGATCACCAAGTAAATAATCTTTTTGCAATAGTGGACAGAGCTTATGTTTTGGCGGATCAATCTATTATCGCTCAAGGAACACCAAACGAGATTTTAAAATCTTCAAAAGCAATCGAATTATATTTTGGATCTTCATATAGGTCATAATTTAAATGTCAGATAAAAAATTTTCGCTCAAGGTATATAAAAAAATTAATCCATTTAATAAAATTATACATGTAGACTCGGATAAATCTATTTCTATTAGATCTTTTTTAATAGGGTCAATTAGTCAAAATATATCAATAATTGAAAATGCTTTAAATTCTGAAGATGTTGAGTCTTGCATTATTTGCCTAAAAACTTTAGGCGTGAAAATAAAAAAAAAAAATCAAAAGTACTTTGTTTATGGTAAAGGATTAGGTTCTTTATCTGCTAATAAGAATATAGTCATTGACTGTGGAAACTCTGGAACTGTATCAAGGTTACTGGTTGGAATTCTTTCCACTACCCCAAATATTAAGATTAAAATTACAGGAGACAATTCTTTAAAAAAAAGAAATATGTCTAAGCTTATAAGTATTATGAATGATTTTGGAGCTAGCTTTTATCCTAAAAATAAAAAAAAATTTCCTTTCACGCTAGTTTCTTCTGAAATGCCTATAGGAATAAATTATAGATCTGGAGTATCAGCTCAATTAAAAAGCGCTGCGATTCTGGCAGGTCTAAATGCTTGCGGCACAACAAATATCATAGAAGAAGAAAAAAGCAGAAACCACACTGAAAACATGCTTTTGAAAAATTCAAATGTTATCAATATAAAAAATAATAAAAAAAAACAAAAAATTATTAAAGTCAAGGGCAAGGTTCAAATGCATCCCCTTAAAATTAAAGTTAATGGCGATCCCAGTTCGGCAGCCTTTTTTACGGCATTAACAATTTTAAACTCAAATTCTTTTTTAAAAATAAAAAAAGTAGGATTAAACCCAAGAAGAATAGGTTTCTACAATTTACTTAAAAGACATGGTGCTAAAATTAATTTTAAAAACAAAAAAATAATTAATAACGAGGTTGTAGGAGATATAATTGTCAAAAGCAGCAGTCTAAAACCTATTAAAGCAAATAAAAATTTTTATACATCTGCTACTGATGAATATCCCATTCTATTTGTAATTGCTGCACTTACTCCAGGTATTTCTACTTTTAAAGGAATAGGTGATTTAGCGAATAAAGAAAGTAACAGAATATTGGAAATGAAAAAAATATTAAATCAGATAGGTGTAAAATGCCAATCAAAAAAAAATGAAATGAAAATATTTGGTTTAAGAAGAATTAAAAAGGATAAAATAAAAATTAAAGTACCTAGTTTAGGTGATCACAGGATATGCATGAGCACAGTTATTTTATCTCTTGTCTCTGGTGCTGAGTCATATATAAAAAATTTTGAAACAGTTAGAACATCGTCTCCTTCATTTTTAAAAATTATAAAAACATTGGGTGGAAAATTTGAAATTAAAAAAACATCATAAATTAATTATTTCTGCAGACGGTGGCGCGGCAAGTGGGAAAACTACTGGTGCAAAATTAATTTCTAAAAAATATGGTTTAAAATTCCTTTCTTCAGGACTTCTCTATAGATATGCAAGCTACTTATTATTAAAAGATAAACCAAAAAATAAAATTTCTTATCTAGATAAGTGTTTCAAAAAATTAAGTCTAAAAAAATTGGAGAAAATTAATCTACATTCTCCTAAAATCTCAGAATACTCTTCTATAATTGCCAAAGAAAAAAAAATAAGAAATGTTTTAAAATTGTTTCAAAAAAATTTTTCTAAGAAATTTAATAAAGTTTGTATTGAGGGTAGAGACATAGGTACAGTAATATTGCCTCAAGCTGATATTAAATTCTTTTTTACCTGCAGCTTAAACGTTGCTGCTAAAAGAAGATTTAGAGAGCTTCGTAAAATTAATGACAAAATAAAGTTTCAAGACGTAAAAAAAGCTATACATAAGCGCAATAATTTAGATAAAAATCGTAAAAATTCTCCTTTGATTCAAGCTAAAAATGCGGTAATTGTGCCAACTGATAAATTAAAAAATATTAAAGGCATGCTTAATAAGATGTCTGAAGTAGTAGAAAAAAAAATTATAGATAAATATGGCAGTTGAAACTACCGACCAAAATAAAACAAGCTCTCATAAAGAGTTTGAAAGTCTATTGAATGATGACTTTAAAGATAGAAAACTTAAAGAAAACGAAATAATCAAAGCAACTGTTACTGAAATCACAAAAAATTTTATTGTTGTCGACTGCAAAGCAAAGATGGAAGGGATGATTCCAGTTGAAGAATTTAAAAATGATGATGAATTGTCAAAACTAAAAGTTGGTTCAAAAATTGAAGTTTACTTAGAAAGAATAGAAAGTTTCAGAGGTGAAATCATAATTTCAAGAGAAAAGGCAAGAAGAATGAATGCTTGGAATAAAATGGAAAAAGTTTTTGAAACTGGAGAAGAGATTACAGCATATATTACTGGAAGAGTTAAAGGTGGTTTTATAGCAACTTGTGACGGACTACCCACTTTTATGCCTGCTTCACAAATTGATATTAGACCTCTTAAAAAATTTGACCACTTAATGAATGTTCCTCTAAAAGTTATAGCAACTCGTATAGATAAAGTCAGAGGTAATGTATGTACGAGTAGAAGAGCTGTCCTAGAAAAAAGTAAAGATGCGGAAACCAAAGAAGTTTTAAAAAATCTTTCAGAAGGCGATATAATCGATAATGCAAAAGTAAAAGCAACAACAGACTGGGGTATCTTTTTAGATATTAACGGAATTGACGCGTTGCTTCATGTCTCAGATCTATCTCATGGTAGAGTAAAAAAACCATCTGACATGGTTACTATTGGGCAAACAATGAAAGTTAAAATTACAAAAATAGACCCAAAAACTAATCGAGTTTCAGCCTCAGTTAAAGCTTTAACCGAAAACCCATACGAAAGATTAGAAAAAAAATACAAAATAGGATCAGTTTACAACGGAACGGTTACAAAACTCATGGATTATGGAGCTTTCATTAGACTAGAAGATGGAATTGAAGGACTAATTCACAGCAGCGAATTATCTTGGACTAACAAAAATATCCAACCTTCAAAAGTTCTTTCTGCTTCTCAAAAAGTAAATGTAAAAATAGTTTCCATAGACAGCGAAGCAAAAAGAATTTCTCTTTCTTACAAAGATACTCTGAAAAATCCTTGGAGTGAGATGAAAGACAAAATTGGTACAATTGTAGAAGTTAAAATCAACAATATAACTGATAAAGCTATTTTTGCAGAGCTAGATAATTCTTTAAACGGAATGTTACATTTTAGAGAAATTTCATACGATGAAGGAGAGCAAAATTTAAAAAAATTTAGCAAAGGACAAAAAATTAAGGTGAAAATTGTTGAAATTAAAGACGATAAAATTAGATTTTCATTAAGAGCTTTACAAAAAGACCCTTTTGACTGGTTTAAAGATAATGGAAAAAAAACTGGAAGCATTATAACAACAAGAGTACACGAAGTGTTGAAAACTGGAGTTAAGGTTTCAGTAGATCCAGATAAAAAAATCATTGTTATGATAAAAAAAAATCAATTAGCAAAAGAGTCGGCAGATGCTCGCCCTGAAATATTTGTGCCTGGAAATGCTTTAGATGCTATGATAACTGATTTAGATTTATCTAAAAGAGATGTGGTACTTAGTGTTAAAGCAGCTCAAATAGATGAAGAAAAAAGCTTAGTTGCAAAATTTGGTGAAGGAGCAGCAAAATCTGGGGCTACTCTAAAAGGTATTTTCGAAAAAGCATTGGGCAAAAAAAATAGCAAGAAGAAAAAGGAAGAAAAGAAATAATTGGTTAAGTCAAAAATTTTTAAAGAGCTACACAAACAAAATCCACGGTTAACTAATTCTCAAATTGAAACGATTGTTAATACAATATTTGAAAGTATTTTTGAAAGTCTTCAAAATAGTAGAGCTGTAGAGTTAAGAAATTTTGGAAGATTTTCAGTTAAAACTATCAAAGCTAAACATAATGCTAGAAATCCAAGGTCTGGGGAAATCATTTACGTACCTGAGAAAAAAAAAGTTTCCTTTAAAATGTCAAAACACTTAAAAGGAGAAATAAATAAATAAATATGAAAAAAAATATCTTTTTAGCGCTTGATTTTGACTCTTTGGATAAGGCTTTAAAAACAGTTGATGAAACAAAAGAATATCTAGCCGGTATTAAGATAGGTTTGGAGCTATATAACACAATTGGATTGAGTGGTATAAAAAAATTTGAAATTTTTAATTTACCGGTATTTTTAGATACAAAGATATTTGATATACCTAACCAAGTTTCAAAAACTATTAATGTTATTTCAAAACTCAAATTGATTAAATATTTTACAGTTCACTCTTTGGGGTCTTTAAAAATGCTAGAAGCAGCCAAAAAATCAACTCAAGGAACAAATTTAAATTTGTTAGCTGTAACAATTTTAACCTCATGGGACAGTGAAGATTTAGATAGTTTGGGTATTAAAAATAATCTTAATGCTCAAATAAAAATATTAATCAAAATAGCTAAAAAAGCGAAATTATCCGGTGTGATTGCTTCTGCACAAGATATAAAACTTGTACGCTCTATATCAAAGGATATGAAGATTTTTTGCCCCGGAATAAGAGAGAACACAAATAAACAAGATCAAAAAAGAGTTTTAAATTACAATCAATTTACTAAATTAGCAGATGATAATTGTTTTGCAGTTATAGGTAGGCCTATTTATGAAGGTAATGCTTTGGAAAATATTAAAAAAATTGTTAATACTGCAAAATAATGCAATCAAAAATTTGTGGTTTAACAAGTTCCAAACAAGTAAAAACCTGTATATCTTATGGCGCAGATTTTTGTGGTTTTATTTTAAATTACAAAAAAAGTCATAGATATATAAATTATAATAGAGCAAAAAAACTAACAGACATTGACAAGAAACAAACTAAGTATGTAGGAGTTTTAGTAAATCCAACAGAAAAAGAGTTTAAAAAATTTTCCTTGCTTAATTTAGACTATTTTCAAATTTACGGCCAATTTACATCTAGTCAAATTAAAAAGGTTAGAAAAAAATATAAAAAAAAAATTATTATTGCCGTTCAAGTAAAACAAAAAAAGGATGTTTTAGATTATATAAAGTTTAAAAAAACTGCAGATATCATTTTATTTGATAGCACTGGTTTGCATAAGTCTTTAAGTTGGAATTTCAAGTGGATTAAAAAGATTCCCTCAAAAATTACAAAAATGTTGGCCGGAAAACTAAATATAGATATGCTTGAAAAGTTGGAAAAAATAACAGATATTGTTGATGTTTCTGGCGCTTTAGAAACTAATAAAGTAAAAGATATTAATAAAATCAGAAAATTTTTAAAAAAAATAAAGAAAATAAATGATAAAGATTAAAAAGGGCAAGCTTTTAATTGATCAACATGACAAAAACTTTATTTATGCGAATAAATTTGGTGGAAATTATGTTCCTGAAACTTTAAAAAAACCCATACAAGATTTAACTAATCTGTTTGAAAAATTAAGAAATGATGAAAAGTTTTTAAAACAGAGAGATTACTATTTTCATAATTATGTAGGTGCCCCCACCAGATTTATCAAATTACATAATTTAACAAGACATTTGAATGGAGCTCAAATTTGGGCAAAAGTTGTATCGGATGCTAATGGAGGTGCTCATAAAATTTATAATGCTACTGTACATGCGCTGTTATGTAAAAGAGCAGGAAAAAAATATATTATTGGTGACACGGGTGCAGGTTATGCAGGTAAAATGTTAAGCATGGCAGCAAAAAAATTTGGCCTAAAATGTAAAATTTTTATGGGCGCTAAAGATATTAAGCGACAAAAACCAAATCGCGATGCAATAAAAAAAAATGGCGCAGAAATTATCCCTGTTTATACTGGAAGCCAAACTTTAGTTGAAGCTGTAAGTGAATGTATGCGGTATTGGGTATCTAATTGTGATACTACTCATATGTGTGTAGGTTCAACGGTAGGGCCAAATATATTCATTAAAATTTGTGCATGGAGCACAGCTCAGATTTCAAGAGAGCTTATTGTACAAATAAAAAATGTTTTTGGGAAAATTCCAAAAAAAGTTAAATTAATTAATTGTGTAGGAGGTGGTAGTTCTGCAATGGGTTTTTGGAATGAGTTCATGGACTTTAAAAAAAGTCAGATAGAGTTTATTGGTGTTGAGGCTGGAGGACCATACAATAGTAAATTACATGCAGCGCCTTTATCTAATAATTCTAAAATTGGAATTCTTCATGGAGCGGCTCAATACGTGATGCAAAATAAAGAAGGTCAAATTAGCGAAACTCAGTCTATAAGTGCAGGACTAGATTACCCTGGTATATCTCCTCTTCATTGCTTTTTGAAGGATGCACGAAGAGCAAGGTATACGACTGCATCAGATGAGGAAGCACTAGACGCGTTCAAATTAGTTTCAAAATTAGAAAATATCTCCCCTTCACTCGAACCTTCACACGCTTTTGCAGAAGCAATTAAGCTTGCTCCAAAATTAAAAAAATCAACTGTAATTATTGTAAATAGCTGTGGAGACTCTCTTAAAGATCGCGATATTATTAAAAAAAAACTTGGCGCTTACATAAGATGATTTCAAATATTAAATTAGCATTTCAAAAATGTAATAAAGAGAAAAGACCAGCACTTCTCACTTACACCGTTGCTGGTGATAATTCCAAAAAGAAGTCATTGGAAATCATCAAATCTATTTCTAAATATGTAGATATAATTGAGTTGGGATTTCCACATAATACTCCCATTGCAGACGGTGGTCAAATTCAGGAAAGTTCACATCGTGCTTTAAAAAATGGAATTAAACTAAATGATGTTTTTCAAATAGTTAGTAGCTTTAAAAAAAGTAAATTTAAAAAACCATTAATACTTATGGGTTATTACAACTTAATTTATCAATATGGAGAAAATTCATTTCTTAAAAAGTGTAAAAATTCAGGTGTTGATGGATTAATTGTAGTAGATTTACCTTGGCCAGAAAATAAATTTTTTGCATCTAAATGTAAAAAAAATTCTATCAATTTTGTTCAACTCATTTCTCCCACTACATCAAGCCATAGAGCAAAAAAAATTATAAAAGATTCTCATGATATGATTTATTATATAAGTATGTTGTCTACTACAGGTGGAAAATTGAAAGTTTCTTCTAATGAAATTTTAAAAAAATATAAAAATTTGAAAAAAATTACACGTAAGAAAAATCTTGTCATTGGATTCGGCATAACATCAAAAACTATATCCTCTCTTAAAAAAACTGATGGTCTAGTAGTTGGAAGCCAAATATGTAAGGAAATTAGCAAATCTTTACGAAATCGTCAAAATCCTGTCACAAATCTAAATAGAATGGTATATAATTTAAAAAGGAAAATAATTTGAACTGGATAACTAAATTTATAAAACCTAAAATTGCCTCTTTGTTTAAAAAGAAAACATCTGAAACAAATGAGGTTTTGTGGACTACTTGCCAGTGCAAAAACTTAATTTACAAGGAGGATCTACAAAATAATTTAAATTGTTGTCCAAAATGTGGTTCTCACCACAAATTAAGTTGTAAAGAAAGATTTGACACTTTTTTTGATGAAAAAGATTATGAATTATTAAAAACTCCAATTCCTAAAGATGATCCAATAAAATTTATAGATAAAAAAAAATATACAGATCGCTTAAAATCTGCAAGAGAGATTACAAGCCAAGACGATGCTGTTTCTATAGCAACCGGAATGATAAATAAAATTCAAGTAACTGTAGGTGCTCAAGATTTTAGATTTATTGGAGGTTCTTTTGGAGCTGCTTCTGGAGAAGCTTTTATCCATGGTGTTCAACATGCAATTGAAAATAAGAATCCGTTTATATTTTTTTCTTGTTCTGGTGGACAAAGAATGATGGAGAGTTCTATTGCCTTAATGCAAATGAGTAGAACGGTTTTAGCTGTAAACGAACTTAAGAAAAATAATTTACCTTACATAGTTGTGCTAACCAATCCAACAACCGGTGGAGTAACAGCTTCATGGGCTATGCTTGGAGATATACTTATTGCCGAACCAAAATCAATTGTTGGATTTGCAGGTAGAAGGGTAATTCAGGACACGGTAAGAGAAACTTTACCTGAAGAATTTCAAACTGCTGAATATGTGAAAGATCATGGGGGTATAGATTTGGTAGTAGAGAGAAAATTTTTAAAATCGACTATTAGCACATTACTAAGTGTTATATTGAAAAAAGATGAGACTCAGGCTAAAACAGATTCATCTAATGTTGTCACAATCGACAAAACTATACAAAAATCTTCAACGGCAATATAGTCGGAGAATAAATCTTGATCTCCACCGAATAAAAAAAGTTCTAACAAAATTAAATAGACCAGAATTAGAATTAAAAAATCCAATTAATATTTTGGGTAGTGATGGAAAAATGAGTATCCTCACTTCCTTAAAATTTTTTTTGATGGCAGACAAAAAAACAGTAAACACATTTACTAGCCCTCATTTATACGATGTAAGACATAGAATTTGGCTCAAAAATAGATTTATTACTATCAAAGAGATAGAAAAATATCGAAAGGTTATAGAAAACACACGATTAAAATTAACTCTTTTTGAACTGCTAACTTGCATTTTCATATTAGCTGCAAATAATAAAAAAAAAACTGATTACAATTTAATAGAAGCTGGTCTGTTATTTAAAAAAGATAGTACCAATCTTTGGGAACGACCAAAAATCCAAATAGTCAGTAATATAAATTATCAACATCAAGATTGGGTCAAACCTAAAACTTTAAAAGAAATTTGTAAACAGAAACTTAGCTCTCTCTCCAATTCTACTACAATTTATATTGCAAAACAAAATCCGAAAACTTTAAAAATAATTAAAAATGTTTTAAATAAAAATAAAAGCAAGATAATTTTTAGTAATCAATGGAAAATTAAAAAGAAAAATAAAAACTACATTTATGAGGATAAATATTACACGATACGATTTAGGCCTAAGAATATTTATTCTTATGGTCTTATTCAAAACCTGGGGTTGGCAATAAAAATTGCTTTAGACCTTGGCGTAAGCAAACAAAAAATAATTGAAACTATTCCAAAAATTCAATTTGAAGGTAGGGTTCAATATGTTAACAAAGGTAATTTAAAAAAATTGCTTTATAAAAATGAAAAAATCTTAATCGATGGATGTCACTCTACTGAGAGTGCAAAAAACCTTTATTCATATTTAAAAACATTAAAAACTCCTGTTTATGGAATATGGGGAATGACAAAAAATAAAATGCCAGAAAATTTTATTAAAGAATTTAAAAGAATATTTAAAAAAATTATAATTGTTAAAATTCCTGGTGAAAAAAACTCATGTGAAATACCTGAATTAAAAAGTATTGCAAGAAAGTATTTTGATGTTTCGTCTGAAAAAAATATTATTTTAGCCTTGAAAAAATTATCATCAAATCAAAAAAAAACGATAGTTATATTTGGAAGCTTATATTTAGCTGGTGCATTCTTAAAAAAAAATTAAATATTTTCCTTAATCCAATTTATAATATTTGATTTTGTAGTTGCTCCAACTTTTGTTGCTTTCAGTTCCCCATCTTTAAATAAAAGCATTGTTGGAATGCCTCTAATACCATATTTTGTTGGAGAATTTGGTTCTTCATCAATATTATGTTTACCAATTATTACCTTGTCTTTTAACTCTTCTGAAATTTCTTCCAATGCCGGACCAATTTGTTTACAAGGGCCACACCATTCTGCCCAAAAATCTACCACTGTAGGTTTGGGAGATTTAATAACATCAGAATTAAAATTTTCATCTGTAATTTTTTTTGTAGGCATAAATTTATAATTAAATCTTTTTTTTTAAATGTCAACTAAGCTGCGTTGTAAAATTTTTCCAATTCTTCCAAGTATGTATTTATTTCATCTAAAATAGGCAAACGTTCAGATTGTCCCTCTCTGTCGAATTTTTCCCTCAATGTGTCAATTTCTGAGTATGTTCTTGGAATAGTGTTCCATTTTTCACTATTTGTACTTAATAATCTTTTAGCAACGTTTCTATGTATCTTGTTATATTCATTTTTTGATAATAATTCTGGCTTTTCCTCATAAATCAGTTTTTTTCCAAAATAATGAAGTCTTTCGTCCTTAAATTTTTCAATTATTGAAAATTTTGTTTTCCAATCCGCTTTGTGAAATTGAGACATTATTTTATTGTCTTCTGGGCTAGTAAATTTAAGATAAATACTTTCTTCCTCATATACATCTTCTTGGGATTTTGTTAATTCTTTTTCTTCTACTTCCTCCTGCAAAATTAAACTTATTTTTTCTGAAAACTTTTTGTTACCTTTTATTAGTTTAGCTCTTTTCATCAATTTATCTTTGCCTAAAGTTTTGTATTCATCAAATTCACTTCCATAAGATGGATTCATTATTACTGGATGTTTATTGTGTCTTACGGTCCTTAAAAATTTAGGGTTTTTTCCCATTTCTTCTTTTAATTGCTTAATTGGCATATCTAAATAATTACTCGGATCATGTTTAAGATCAAAACATTTCGGCCACTTAAACTTTGGATGTTCACATACAAATGATTGAACATATGGCCTGCTTTTTCCATAAAAATATTCATTAGTACAAAAATAAAGTTCATTTTTAATAATTTCTAAAGTTTTATCCTTACTGGTAGTAAGCTGGCTAGCTTTCCAAACACTCGGGGCTTTTTTACTTATAATTTTTGCAATTCCGAGAGTAGCAACTACATCTCCTATAGCACTATGGGCGTCTTCATGTTTAATTCCATTAAGTGGGGCTATTTGATCTAATTTATAAATTGCATTACCTTTTTCACTTATGGGATTTTTTAAAGTGTTAGGATAATAAAGATTTGCAGCTCTTGCTAAATTAAGAAGGTCTCCTCTATTGTTTCCATTAGTGCTTGTTAAATAAGGATATTCTAGAGTTTGGAATAAAGTACTTCTTAAAAACTCTTCATCAAAATCAATACTGTTAAATCCTATGTACGTCGCTTTTCCCCAACGATTTAATATTTCTATAAATTGCCTTATCATTTGATAATGGGAAAGATTGGCGTTTTTTAACATTTGTGGGGAAGACTTATTAACTATTAAAGCCATAGCTTCAGGAACAATTCCTCGACTTAATCTGCATCGGGCTTCATATCTATCTAACTCGTCTAAACTATCATTAGTTAAAATAGCACCTACTTGGATAATTTGACCCCAAAATTTATTAGAGGAACTTGTTTCAAAGTCATAAAAAACAAAATTTGACATTAAATTTTATTTTAAAACTTTAATTTTTTCTGAATTAGTTTCAACATTTTTTTGAAGATTTCCAGGATCTTTGATATTATTTAATGTATTCATAATCGATCTAGCATCTCTTCCAAAGCCATCAGTGGTAGTCATTATTTGCTCTAATTTTTTTCTTAATTCTACAATTCCGTCAAAGTGCTTTTCAAAACGAGTGGTAATATTTCTTAAATCACCATAGATTTGAGTTGCATGCTTCTGAACTTGTAAAGTTTGAAAACCTAAATGATAAGACTGCAATAAAGCTGACAAGGTGTTTGGTCCTGCAACAGTAACCTTATATTTAGTTCTAAGTTCTTGTAGTAGCAGTTCTTTAGTTTTAGGGTCTCTATAACTAGAAAGTTCTGCAAATAATCCTTCTGTAGGAGCATAGATAATTGCAAAATCAGTTGTTTTTGGAGGAGAAATATATTTGCTATTTACAGCCTTGGCCTTTGCACGAAAAGCTGAGGCTAAATCTCTTCGAGCATCTGCTAAAGAATCTTTGTCTTTTTTTTGAAATGCTTCATCAATAGCTTTAAACTTTTCGATCGGCCAATGACTATCTACTGGAACTAGTACATCTTGAAGCATAATTGCAAATTCTACTGTGTCTGAAGTTTCTTCAGGTTTCATTTTAACATTTGCGATATATTGTGAGGCAGGCAAAAGATCTTTTAAAAGAGAAGCCAATGAAAATTCTGCGAGCACTCCGTATTGTTTTACCCCTGCTAAAATTCTGCTGAAACTTTCTTGACTTTTGTTTAAAACTTCAACTTGGGTGTTAAATACACCTACTTTTTCATCTACTCTTGTCAGAGCTGCTGTCATATCTTTTGCAATATCTTTGCTCATTAAACCAAAAGATTGACTAAAATTATTTTTTAAAGAGCTAATTTCGTTTCTTATTGCTTTTTTATCCAAATCTTCTGTATTATTTTCCTCTTTTTTTTTAATTAAAAGATAAATAATACCGAGATTTAGAATAAATAATATCGTTACTAAAATTATTAACATCGATTCCATAAGCTAAATTATACCACATTTTGCATAAAGATTTTCTAATACTTGTGCCTTTAGCAATAAGTGTAAAAGTTGTTATTATACCTTATTAATTAGAATAAACACATATTGTAATTTTGTTAAAATTGTAGATGATAATCATATGGGAGATTATTATTATTACTTGCTTATAGGTATTTCTTTAGGATTAATATTTTATCTTGGAAGTAAATATATACTTTAACAAAAGTTAATATAAATTTTATAACAGAAAATGAATTATAAAGAGTTTTTAGAATCACTGGAGGAATTACAACTAGATTTGGACTCTGCTGCTGAAGCTCTGGATTTAGAAATTTCTGAGATTCAGTCTTGGGAAAATGAGGAGTCCATTCCTAAATTAGCATCTGAATGGATTAGAAATGAGAAAATTGAATTACCTAAACTTGATAATAGTAATGAAGATGAAAACTTTGAAGAAGATGAAGATGAAGACATCGAAGATCTTGGAGACGAAAATATAGTGTTTGAGGAAGAGGAAAAGTAAAATCTAAATGAACTTTTTCAATATTTTTAAAAATAAGCTTCTTACTGATGAAAAGTTCTTCTTTTTGTTTATTTTTATTCTTGGTATTCTAAGCAGATCTATTACAGCCTATTTTTTTGGAGACAAGGTTCTTGAAAATGAATGGGGTGTCTTAGTAAATAATCTTTACACCCACAATTCCTTTTCACTTTTAAGATTTAACGATTTATTTATACCTAATTTATGGATGCCCCCCATATATGGTTACTTCGTTTATTTGCATAGCTTAATCTTTGGCTTAAATGAATATTTAGTTTCTAGCGTTATTTTAAGTCAAATTCTTATTTCTTCAATTACTCCTTTGATATTTTACAAAATTCTTTCAAAATTTTTTAGAAAAAACTTAACTATCTTGGGAACTTTAATATTTACTTTAATGCCTATAATTGTGTACTCCTCATGTCAAATATCTTCGATAACTATTTATTTGATGCTTTTCATCTTATTTTTAAAGCTAATTTTGGACCTAGATGTAAATTTTAAAAACTCAAAATTATTTTATATCGGCATAATTGCAGCAATACTTATTCTAACAAGAAGAGATTTTATTTTGATTTATTTTTTTTCTCTCTTCTATATTTTTGTTTATTTTAAAATAAATTTTAAAAAAATATTAATTATATTAACGATATCTTTAATAGGTATTTCCCCTTATTTGGCAAGAAATTATTTAGCGTTTGATAAATTGATTATACATTCTGGTTTCGGGTATAACGTTTGGAAAGCTTATAATCCTCTTGCTAAAGTAGAAGGTTACTATAGTGAGTCTTACGAACTTCAAAATGAGTTAAGTAAAGTTAAAAAAAATATTTACTACAGAATAAATGAAGATAAAATTTACTTGAGTCAAGCAAAACAATATATAAAAGAAAATCCCTTAAAGTATTTCATGCTTTATTTAAAAAGATTATTTGCTTTCTATTTCTTCGATCTCGATTCATCTCAAAAAAATTACTATAATTTTTTTCATATTTATCCAAACTTATCTTTATCTATTATCTCTATTTTTGGAATATTAGTTTGTAATAAAAAAAATTATAAATTTAATTATTTACTTTCAACAATGATAATTCTAATTTTTGTTTACTCATCATTTGCGGTTTTACCTCGATATAAAGTTTATATACTTCCATTTCAAATTATTTTGTGCTTAAGTTTAATTAATTTTTTGATACAGAAATTAAAAATAAAGAATTAATTGACCACTTTGAGTTTGAAAACCATTATTCAAATCTATATTTAAATCAGCTACTGCTTTTTTAACACCTTCTTGATTAATTAAATTATAATCATCAACTAAAACTATAGCATTTTCTTCAAGTCTGTTTTTAATAAAGTTAAAGCAATCGATAGTTGGTTGATACAAGTCAAAATCCAAGTGTACAAAACTAAACTTTAAATCAGATATCTTTGCCATTTGATCCTTAGTTAAGTTTGGAAAATACCCAACCAATGTATCTAATTTACAATTTTTTTTCACTAACACTTTATTTATTTGATCAGTCATAGTTTTATGATCAAAATCTTTGAATCTAGTTTTTCTTGTAAATGGTTTATAATTTCCAAGATAATGAGTATCAAATTCAGAAATATTTTTTTTTATTTCTTCAGCATGGAATCCAAAGCTATCTACTGCGAAAATATTTGTATTTTCTTTAGTAAAATTTGAAATAGTCTTAAGCGTTCCGCCTCTATCTGTGCCAAACTCTATAATATTAGTTGATTGACCTTGAAAAATTTTATTGTGCATTTTTATCAGTTGATAAACTGTAAAGTTTCTTTCTTTATCTTGAGAGGATTTATTTTTAATTTGTCTCCAATTATTTAAAAATTCCTCTGGATATTCAATTACTACACTTAAAAAATATTTTCTTAATCCCCAGAAAATATCTGACAAAAACATAACAATCTGCATTTGCTGACTTTCATCAAATAACCTGCCGACCGTAGACCTT
>MDTB01131584.1_pt1 | contig 19042 bp, 9 predicted proteins | sample 811161 | NCBI WGS metagenome assembly MDTB01 (sample SAMN05326650, study PRJNA326480) | marine metagenome | isolation source: seawater | place: Mediterranean Sea | collected 2009
AGAGTCCAATAAATAAAAGTTTTATCAAGTATTGAGGGAGCATGATTTTCTTAATCCTCTTTAAGATATATCTTTAAGATATATCTTTCCCTCGATGAAATCAAGAATTGGAGAGGTCCAGGTTATATAAATCACAGGTAAAGAAATATCTGATGTCAGATTTTAATTATGGGTTTAGTTGCTTGAACTCTTAATTAATGACGTAAAGGCAAATGGTTTTTTATTTTAAAAGAATTATTTTTTTATCTATTTAATAAGTTTAATTTAATTTATTTTGATTTTCATTAATGATAATTCATTTTTCTAACAACCCAGATGTCCAGCATTAAGCCATACTTTTTGACCCTTTCTTTTTATTTAATCTTATTTAATCTCGCTTGGAGTGAAACGCCCAATATAGATATTGAAGTGGTATTTACAATGCAGATCACCGCGGAAGAAGTAACCAGTGGTGCAACTTCCAATGATAAAATATTGAATTTGACTTTTACCAGTAGTGCTCCAACGAAAGATTTTGTTCCGTCAGACGTCAAAGTGTCCAATGGTAAAATTGGGGGAGCTAAACGGGTAAATAGCACGACTTATACAGCCAAGTTCAAGGCTATTGACGAGGGATTGACTAAAATCAGCGTTCCAGCGGGAAAATTTACTAATGCCCAAGGAGATAAAAATAGTGCATCCTCAGAATTTATTTGGACTTACGATGCCACACCACCCCAAATGAGCATCGAGATAAAACAGATCAATCAGCTGGTCAAGAATATGAAAATTTTGATAAATAAAAAAGGAAAAGGTGTTTCCGAAGCCTTGCCTTCTGATGATGAGATATTAAGATTGCAATTCACAAGTAGTGAAATAATTACAGGTTTTGTGGCATCAGATGTAGTTGTAAATGGAGGTTTACTGAGTGAATTCAAGGGGAGTGAAATGAGTTATTCGGCCATTTTCACCCCTTCAGAGCCTGGTCCGAAGAATTTCGAATTAGCCGCAGGTTCTTTTGCTGATGCCGCAGGAAATGGCAATGAGGTCATATCATTCAGCTCTACCTACATTCCTCCTATAGGTTCTGACTATGGGGGAGGCGTAATTGCCTATGTATTTACCCCACATGATTCAGGATATGTAGCCGGAGAAGTGCATGGTTTGATTGCGGCAAAATCCGATCAAAGTACATTGTCAGGTGCGCCTTGGTACAATGGAGTTTTCAACAATACAGGAGCTACTGGAGCAGCCGTTGGTAAAGGTTGCGAAAACACTGAATTGATCGTGCTTAAACAAGGTAAAGTAACCAATAAAATCCTTTCTGCAGCTAGGTTGTGTGCAGACTATGTGGTAACTGAAGATGCCGAGATCTTTGATGATTGGTTTTTACCAAGTAAGGACGAGTTAAATAAGTTGTACCTAAATAAGGAAATGATTGGGGGCTTTGAAGGTGATGGCTATTGGAGTTCTACCGAAGAAGATCAGGAGGGGGCTTGGAGACAAAGCTTTTACAATGGATACCAAAATTATGGGAATAAGAGGAGCGAGGGGTCTGAGGGAGCTGCGAGTGGTTACTATGGAAGACACGTCCGCGCAATTAGAACCTTTTAGGTAATTTAATAAATAATTAAATTAATTGAGAAGTCTCCATTGGATAAATAAATAATCCTATTTGAGTGCTGAATCAGATAGGAACCATTCAGTTTGGTTCCAGTAACCAGAGAGACTTGCGTAAAAGGCATACATTTTAAGAACGAAAATCTCTTAAAAGATGATTCATTCATTGAGTGGACTAACATTGGAGATCTTAAAGCAAAGTTAAATATATCCTTCTTGGAAACTACTGAACCCATCAGCTCTGCATCATCAGGATCACAACAAAGTGTCAAAAAATATCAGGGAACAAAATAGGTTTGAGATGAAGCATTACTTAGGGCTGTGTTCCATTATTTGAGTATACACTTGTAAGTAATACGCTCAATTATTTTATAAATGCCCAGGCTAAATTTTTCTGATGAGAAAAAATCAAACGATTTGAACCATTGAGCTCTAAATTAAAGGGGATTTTCTTCTCTCTAAATTATGTTATGGCTTGTCCATAAATCATTTTTATTTAGAGCCAGTCTGTAAAGATAAAAAGTGATGTTTTATATTTGACTAGTTATGTTACGCAATCATGTCTGATCTTCAGGAAAAAAAAGGAAAATTTGGGGTGACACCTGTTTTTTTAACGGCACTTTCTACCATTTTGGGTGCCGTCATGTTTTTGCGTTTCGGTTATGCCGTAGGTAATGTTGGATTTATGGGTACCGTTGGCATCATCTTATTGGGCCATCTCATCACCATTCCTACGGCCATGGCGATAGCTGAAATAGCTACCAACCAAAAAGTAGAAGGTGGAGGGGAATACTATATTATTTCTCGTTCCTTTGGTATCAACATCGGTGCGGCCATTGGGTTGACTTTATATCTGTCGCAAGCCATCAGTATCGCTTTTTATGTCATAGCATTTTCAGAGGCTTTTGATGGAGTCATTGAATGGCTTAATGATACATATCATATATTTATTTGGGATAAAAGATTGATCAGTGCTCCATTGGTTCTGATGCTGAGTGTAATCATGTTGAGTAAAGGTGCACAATTAGGCGTCAAAATTTTATATCCGGTAGTGGCAATTCTAGTAGTTTCCTTACTTTTTTTATTTTTGGGAGATCCAGGTTATAAGACTGGAAATGAGAATTTTGATTTTTTTAAAACCATTCAGAATCCAGATTCTTTTTTTATTGTCTTTGCCATTATTTTTCCTGCTTTTACAGGGATGACCGCGGGTGTTGGACTGTCGGGAGATCTTAAGGATCCCAAAAAAGCCATTCCGCTAGGTTCATTAATGGCGACCTTTACGGGGATGTTGATCTATTTATTCATTGCTTATAAGTTGACCATATCGGCGTCTCCGGAAGATTTGGCATCTGATCAACTGATCATGGGTAAGATTGCATTATGGGGACCGATCATAGCCCTGGGGCTCGCTGCAGCAACATTTTCGAGTGCCTTAGGCTCAATTATGGTAGCTCCAAGAACCTTACAAGCTTTGGCTTCAGATGAAATTATTCCCAACAGAGGGATCAATGCACTTTTATCAAAAGAAACTAAAAAAGGAGAGCCTTTTAACGCTACGGTAATTACGATCCTGATTGCCTTATTTTTTTTGCTGGTTGGAGATATTAATATGGTTGCTCAAATCATATCTATGTTTTTTATGGTTACCTATGGTGCGATTTGTTCCATTTCTTTTTTGCAGCATTTTGCGGCAGACCCCTCTTATCGTCCGGCTTTCAAGTCCCGTTGGTATGTTTCTTTATTAGGTGCAGTACTTTGTTTTTACATGATGTTTAAAATGAATGCCATGTATGCATTTAGTGCCCTTTTGATCATGGTACTGATCTATGTGGGAATCACCTATTTCAGTCCCAATAAACAAGGGATGGTGAAGATATTTCAAGGAGTTATTTATCAATTAAGTCGCCAACTCCAGGTTTTTTTACAAAAGGCCGATAAAGAGGACGTCAATACTTGGCGACCCTCTCTAATTTGTATCTCAGATGATTCATTTAGGCGTACAGCGGCTTTTGAATTGATGCGATGGATATCTCATAGATATGGTTTTGGAACTTATCTGCACTATATCAAGGGTTACGTATCGCGTGAAACCAACAAACAGGCCCATGAGATGCTTGATAGGCTCATAGAAAAGGCAGAGATATCGAAAAGTAATATGTATTTGGATACGATCATCAGCCCTTCCTATACTACAGCGATTGCTCAATCTATTCAATTACCTAGTGTATCCGGAAAAGAATCTAACATGTTCATGTTTGAGTACTCTAAAACTTTAGGTCTTTGTACCGACCTCATTATGGATAATATGCCATTGGTCAGTGCTACTGATTTTGATATTTGTGTTTTAGCTAGTACCGAGAAGGGATTTGGGTATCACAATGAGATTCATATTTGGATTACCCAAGGAGATTTTGATAATGCATCACTGATGATACTTATGTCTTTTGTAATCATGGGCCATCGAGATTGGCAAGGTGCAGAGATAAAAATATTTGCGATACATCCAAAAGATGAACTGACCAATCAACGGGAAAAGTTATTGGATCAAATAAAAGAGGGCAGGTTGCCTATTTCCCCCAATAACGTAGAGTTGATCGAGAAAGATCAAGAAACCAATAGTAGAGTCATCATAAATAAAAGGTCTGTAGGTGCTGATTTAACTATTATCGGATTTAATAGTGAGGCCGTTAAACAACTCAGAGCAGAAGTTTTTGAAGGATATCACGATTTAGGGAATATTTTATTTGTCAACTCATCCAAAGAAAAAGAACTCTTATAAACTAGATGACGCAAAAGAATCCAGTGATTTTTTGCAGATTCACTTTTAATACAAATTAAAACATCTAAAAACATTAACTTCCATTTTTTATAAAAAAAGCACCTCTATGAAATATTTTTATTTGATTACATTAATTCCAATTTTATTGCTTAATGTCAATTGCTCAGACCAGAAAAAAAGTCCAGAGCTCCATTGGGCAGCTATAGTAAATCCTTTCTTCACCCAGGATAATCAGCCCATTGACTTCGCATCGATCACAGCTGATCACGTAAGTGAGGCGGTAGTGACTATCGAGAAATTGACCAATGAAGCACTGGCAAAAATAATCGCTATCAAAGAGGAAGATAGAAATTTTGAAAATACGATGCAGGCTTATGATGGACTATTTGCAAATTATGCAGCCATCGCTTCGCCGATCTATTTGATGGCCTATACGCATCCAGATTCAACCATTAGAAACCATGCCCAAGAAGCGAATACTTCACTGAGTCAATATGGTAATGAGATCAGTTTGAATGAGGATTTGTACCAAGCCATTAGGTCTTATTCGAGCCATGCCGAGGATGATCAATTAAAAGGTTATCAAAGGAAGTTCTTAACTGAAACTATTATTGAGTTTGAACGAAATGGGTTTGCCTTATCTAAAGCAAATCGAGATCAATTAAAAACAATCAAAGATGAGTTGGCGGTGATCAGTGATCAATTTTCAGAAAATATTGCCGCTGAAGATGATTTTTTAGAAGTCGATGCAGCCGATATGGACGGGTTACCCAATGATTATCAAGAAGCACACAAACAAGCGGACGGTACTTACAGAATAGACTTGTCTTATCCTTCTTATGGACCCTTTATGAAATACAGCAATTCTGAAAGTGCGCGCAAAGCACTTTTTATAAAGTATCAAAATAGGGCAGCCCCTGAGAATCTTGAGGTACTACAAAGGTTGTTAGAAAAAAGAAGGGAAATGGCCAATTTACTTGGATACTATAGTTATTCCGCTTACCTCCTGGAAGATAGAATGGCTCAGGACCCAGCGACTGTTTGGGAATTTGAAGAAAAGCTCAAGAAGGATTTACTGGCAAAAACACAGTTAGATGTTGCCGAATTACAAGCAGCAAAAGAATCAAATGGGGGGAATTCAGATCAAGTAAAGTCTTGGGAGCGAAGCTATTATTTCAATTTGCTTCTCAAAGAAAAGTATGAACTTGATGTCGAGGAGGTGAAACAATATTTTGTTTTGGATGATGTGATTAAGGGACTTTTTGATCTGACTAAAATGTTATTTGATCTTGAATATAAAGAAATCGCCGAACCTAGTGTCTGGCAAGAGGATGTGCGGATGTTTGAAGTGTATCAAGAGGGGAAGTTGAAAGGTATTTTCTATCTGGATTTACACCCCAGAGCTAATAAGTATAATCACGCGGCTTGCTTTGGCATTATCAATGGAAGGTCAATTCCAAAAGGATATCAGATTCCCATGGCGAGTTTGGTTTGTAATTTCCCAGAGGCTACGAGCGAAAAACCAGCACTCATGCCACATGGGGAAGTCGAGACCTTTTTTCATGAATTTGGACATGTCTTGCATCAAATGTTGACGACCACAGAATTGTATGCACAATCAGGCACCAATGTCGCGCGTGATTTTGTTGAAGCCCCTTCGCAGATTTTTGAAAATTGGGCTTGGGACTATGATGTTTTGAAAAACTTCAGCAGACATTATGAGACAGGGGAAGTACTACCCAAGCTCCTATTTGATAAAATGCTCGCAGCCAAAAAAGTAGGCTCAGGTATGAGTGCCACTGGACAAGTATTTTTGGGTACTTATGACTTAACACTTCATGATCAATTTGATCCCAATTCAGGAAAAACGACGACAGATGTCTTGCGGAGCGTTCAAAATGAGGTATTACCTTATCCTTACATTGAAGGTACTTATTTTCAAAGTGCCTTTGGTCATTTGGATGGTTACGGATCCAGTTACTATGGTTATTTATGGTCTCTAGTGTATGCTCAAGATATGTTTTCAGTTTTTACTGAAAATGGGATTTTAGATAAAACGACGGGATTGCGTTACAGAGATATTATTTTGGCAAGAGGTAGCTCTGAAAAAGCCATAAACTTGGTCAAGGAATTTTTGGGTAGAGCTCCCAATAATGAGGCGTTCTTGAGGGAGTTGGGATTAGAGGAAGATGGATAATCCCATCTCTAATAAAGGCAATAAAAACTCCGCTCTTGTAATACTTCTTTTTTTTAGCTGAACGATTTCATAAATTATTCTCTAAATCGATAACTACAAACCCAGATTCCCATGATCTACTTAAAAGAAGCCTATGCCTGACGATATTTATGGATATCTATCATGCGTATTATTCTAGGGAATGGGTTTGACATATAAACTCCTAAAAGACATTATTATGAAATTTATTTTATTTCTCACGCTCTTTTTTATTTTCTCAAATATTGCCTATGCCCAAATTGATGTGGCTCCTGATAGAGGGCGTGGAGAGGGCCCTTTTAATCAGCTCATCATTAGAGGTGCTACCCTGATCAATGGTAATGGAGCACCCCCTACAGGACCTGTAGATGTAACGGTTGAGGACAATAAAATTGTCAGTATTCAAAATGTGGGTTATCCAGGTCTTGATATCAAAGAAGACGGAAGGCCAAAACTAAAAAAAGGAGGTAAAGAAATAGATGCGCAGGACATGTATTTACTACCTGGATTCATCGAAATGCATGGTCATATTTCATCGCAAAGATCTGGTAAGGCAGATTATGTTTATAAGTTATGGATGGCCCACGGTATTACCACGATTCGTGACCCTTCATGCGGTCAAGGGCTAGATTGGGTATTGTCCGAAAAAGAGCGAAGTAGAAAAAATGAGATTACAGCACCAAGAATATTAGCTTATACAAGTTTTGGCCAAGGCGAAAAAAATGGAATTAATAGTCCTCAAGAAGCCATAGACTGGGTGAGAAAGAATGCAGCTAAAGGTGCTGATGGGATCAAGTTTTTTGGTTCAAGACCTGATATATTCAAAGTAGCATTGCAGGAGAATAAAAAACTTGGGTTGAGATCAGCTTGTCACCATGCACAAATGGATGTTGCATTGATGAATGTACTCGAAACGGCTAGAAATGGTCTCACCACTATGGAGCATTGGTATGGGTTACCAGAGGCCCTTTTTGAAGACAGGACGGTTCAGAATTATCCATTAGATTATAATTACATGAATGAGGGTGATCGATTTGAGGAGGCAGGAAAGCTGTGGAAGCAAGCCGCATTACCTCATTCAAAAAAATGGAATGAAGTAATGAATGAGCTCCTATCCTTAGATTTCACTATTGACGCTACTTTTGTGCCCTACAGTATTTTCAGAGATGTACAACGAGGAAGCAGTTTACCTTGGCATAAAGACTACACGCGACCCGCGCTGCTTGACTTTTTTCTACCGGCAAGGGATTCCCATGCGGCGGCTTATTATGATTGGGGAACGGAAAAAGAAACTCAATGGAAGGAAAATTACAGGCTTTGGATGGCATTTGTAAATGAATATAAAAATAGGAGAGGTCGGGTCACTGCGGGAGCAGATTCAGGCTATATGTATAATTTATATGGTTTTGGTTATATTCAAGAATTGGAGTTATTGAGAGAAGCCGGATTTCATCCGATGGAGGTCATTCAGTCGGCTACTTTAAACGCAGCAGAGGCTATTGGAATGGATGGCCAGATAGGTACGATCGAGGTAGGAAAATTGGCAGATATGATTTTAATGGATCAAAACCCATTAAAAAACCTCAAGTACTTATACGGAACCGGAGATATTAAGCTGAACGAGAATAATGAGGCAGTCCGTGTCGGAGGAGTTAATTATACCATTAAGGACGGAATCATATATGATGCGAGACAACTACTTGAAGATGTGAAGAAAATTGTGGATGAAGAAAAGGAATCAACGCCGAACTGGGAAAGCTTACTGATTCAATCTATTGGTCGTTAAGCAGGGCTTCTCGCAAAGTAAAAGGGCATCGCGTCTTTAACAGCATCCGGAATCTGGGGTGGAATTATTTTTAGAATTACGGAGTTGTGAAATTCTAATTTTAGGTTTTGAGTCAGTGATGCCGCATTTTTCTGGATCTAGGCAATCGGTTAGTTTGTTGGTGAGCAAAAAATATTGGCCATTAAAGGACAATCCATATTTCCCAATGGTATACCTTTGATATGCCACCTCGATGTTTAAGTTTTCTATACCCAGTTTATTTTCGGCAAGGGTGATGATCTCTAAGAAGTCTTTAGAGGATAGCCTATGCTGAAAGTCATTGGCTTCCCACAATTGAAAATTGACGGTATCTTCTCTTCTTACCTTACCACCACAATCTATAAAATGCTTGCTGAACTTTCCTATTTCAGTGATATGGAAGTGGCTAGGTATGGATGCACCGTTGGGCAATTGAAAATCAATTTTATCAATGGTCAAGAGGGATTCTTTTATTTCTGATAGTTTCATATAGAATTTCTGATTTTTTTTAAATAAAGTAGCAACAATTTTTAATAATTAATTTTTACTCAATAAGGTATTTTTAATTTAATACCAGCAAATAGCCATAAACCAGGCATTTCTACGAGATTAGATTCATAATAACTTTCATTGAACAAGTTATTGATGGTGAGATAAAAGCTATATTTTTCTGCTTCCCAAAATAACTTTGTATCTATCACAAAATAATTGGCCATTGAAGTTCTGTCCAAATACCGTAAGCGTAGGTTATGATGTAATTGGCCAACAATTCTATGCTGAATATTGACTGTTAGTTGATGATTTAAATTTTCAAGGACATATCTGGAAATGATGTTTGAATATTGGGGTATTTCAGCGTCAATATAGGTGTAACCGATCTGAATATTTTCTAAAATATCGTCAGATCCCAACAACGCTTGACCACTGAAGTTTATATTAAAATCTAAGCCGCGGATGGTTAAATCATTCAAATTTTGAGGTTGCCATTTTGAAGTATCCGCCGCTTCTGAATCCTTGATCCAGTCAATTAAATTACTACTTTTTCGAGAAAACCAACTGATATTTGTATTCCAATGGCTGTGTGTGTACTTGGCTCCGACCTCATATGAAAGAGCAGATTCTGGGGTTAAATTTTCATTACCAATATTGGCGGCACCTACATAATAAAGGTCAGTATAAGTGGGTATTCGCCAAGTATAACCCATGTTTGTGAAGAGTTTGATGCCGGATTTTAGTGCGTACCCTACATCAATGCCAGGAAAGAAATGTGACCCAAAATCACTATAATGACTCAACGCTACCCCAGGGGTAATGTCTAGCTTTTTATTTAGTAAATATGCACGGTGCTCCAAAAAAAGGGTAGAGATTTGTCTAGAACGATTTCCAAGGTTATTACTGTTTAGACTTGCCTTGCTCAGGGAACCCCCGATACCTGTAGCACCCCATTTGCTATAATAATCTCCATGACTTTCCAAGCTGACTACTTGACTGGTGTGCAAGTTGCGATAAAAGTCTGGATCTTCCCTAATGAGGAGATATTCATCTTGGTTTCTTCGCCAATTCAACCTGGTTTTTATGGTGAAATTAGCTGATGACTTTTGATGTCCGATATTCATTAAACTGGTTTGTATTTCTTCATACTGGTTAGCAAAAAAATCGGAATCATTGCCATAAAATCGATTGGCACCAAATTTCCGATCCGAAAAAGACCCAAGTACGCTTATGTTTTGACTTTCGTCTAGCGCGTAACTACCTTGGTAAAAATAATTGGCTACATCATAATCAGTATTGAAGCGGTAGCCATCCGATAGTTGTTTCCCCAATGACAAATAATGTTGGTATCTCCCTTTTTGATGTGCAATAGCAGCATGGCCACCCCAAAGCGCGTTCATTCCATTTCTGAGGGATAATTTCAGATAAGGCGTATCAGGTGTTTGGGTTACAATATTGATGGCTCCTGTAAAGGCATTGGCCCCAAAAACTCGTGCTGCAGGACCTTTGAGTATTTCAATCCTTTCAATATTGGCAAGGTCCAAGGGTAGATTTAAGGCATGATGCCCTGTTTGGGGATCAGCCATTTGAATCCCGTTAATCAAGATAAGGATTTGATCAAAAGTACCTCCGCGTAAGCTTACATCCCCTTGTAAGCCATGTGTCCCCCGTTGACGCACATCAAGTCCAGCTACTGATTGTAATAATTCGGCAACGCTTTGGCCTGGCAAATTTTCGATTTGTTGATTTGAAATGATATGAATGTTTCTCGAAGTTTGTGAAATAGGGAGTTGAAGCCTATTTTCCTGAACGATGACATCTTCGAACATCGGGACTTGTGAAGGGAGTACCCAAGGGTCTTTTTCTTTATCTAAGATTACATTAATGGTTGTACTGATGCCCCTATTTATTTCTTTAGTAATAAATCCATCAGCGCTGAAAATCAAATTATCCGAAGTTTTTGGTATTGTGATTTCGTAGTTGCCATTGCTATTAGTGAGTGTCTTAAACTGGGTCTCTTTGATTAAAACAGTAACTGCGGTGATGCCATTTCCATGATCATCAACTACTTTCCCTTCCACTTTGGAGCCTTGTGCAAATGTGTGTGCGGAAGTCATTAATACAAACAGAAATAAAATCCAATGATGATTTTGGATATTATTTTTTGATAATGCAGAGATCAGTTTAGGTCCTTTTAGGGGCATAAAATAGGTTGCTAAATGTGAGTGAGAGATGTGGAAAATAATATTAAAGAAGTCAAATTTATAAAAAACTTTGGACGTGATAATTTTTTTAAATGTACATGTGGAGAGGAGGTTGCAATTAACGGTTACATTAAATAATATTAATTGTCTTAATTAATCAAATTATATTAATTCTAATGTAAGATACATTTAAATGAGGTATCTGAGTTGTTTTTTTCTTGCGCAGTATCAGAAGATCTTTTTATTAAAAGGCAGAGTATATTACGGTCATAATGAAGCGAATGGCATGATAAAAAAAATTTCTGACCTAAAGAACTATATAAAAACTTTGTTCTTCTTTAAGACTCAAAGTTATGTCCCAGACATATAGGCTTTCGAGCTTCCTTTTTAGTGAATTTTAATATTTTGATAAATTCAGAGACTGTTCAGGAGAGTTATCCATAGGAGAATTGATAAAGTGAAATGGAGCCAGGTTTAAATATAAAACTTACATTGTTAGATAAAGCATTTTGATGATTCTAGTGTTGAGATCTCTGTGCTTATGCAAATAGGAGGGGTTACCTTTCAAAAAAAGAGGGTATAAATGTATTAAATTCTTCATGATAACGGGTTTAAGTGAATATACATTTTATTAAAAAAATAAGCATTCATTAAAAAAATTCTATAAATTTGAAGAATTGTGCTAATTTTAAAAATCAAAAAACTACAAAAAATGGAAAAATTCAAAAATATATTGTTCATCAGTGCATTGCTGTTAATGACAGTATTCATGTCATGTACAGAGGATGATGATATTGATGATCTTGAAAATGGAGATAGTATTGCTAATGACAGTACTGATGTTGTCAATGAGGATAATATTCCTGTTCCTGAAACGTCTGGTTTAATAATTTTTGGAGGAGATACCATTCTATTGAGCTTAGGTGCATTGGAATATTACGGAATCGAGGATGATGGGAACATACCATTTTTAGGATATACAAACATAGATGGGGAACGTTGTTTTGAATTACCTTTTAACACGGACATTCTATTACAGGGAGGTACTTATACAGTAGAACAGCTGAATGATTTTATGGAGGCAGAAAGTCAAGAAGAGTTTGAGGCGCTTGCTGAAGAGTTTGGTCCGGGTAATGTTATTGGAATTTTTTCTTGGCTAGATCATGATGATGAAGAGCTAAGCAGTGGTGAGTATGTCGGAGGCACGAAATTTTTTAATGAAAATTTCCCAAATTACACAGTGACTTCGAGCGAGGAGTTAGATGCATTTATGGAAGGTAAGTACGATGAAACTTATGGATCTGCCTGTATGGAGTGTGAAGAAGCTTATCAAAATGCGTGTGCTGGAGATGAAATGACTTTTGAAATGTGGGATGAGGAAACAGAAGATTACGTGGAGGTTACAGAAATTATGACAGGAGAAAGACTATATGAGACTTATTCGTATTCCTATAATTGTCGATTAACGGGTGTTGATCGAACATGGATGGATGAGGTCTGTAGTATGGAAGATTTATCTTTCGGTAACTTAATTAACGAGTTTGAAATAGGTATGATTTCTGCTAACGAAAATGGAGAAGTTGAAGATCAATTCTATGATGTTTCAAATGTCACTTTATCTTTAGAAATCTTGGGTGATGGCCAGTATTCTATAAATGCAAGTGGGGAAGCGACTCTGTATGATGAAGAAAGTGAAGAGGCTATTTCAGATCTCATACCTTTTACGATGAGTTATACGGGTGTTCTTTATGAAGAGAATTTTGAGGATGAAGAGAATTTTGAGGATGAAGATGATTATTTTGAAGATTGTTTTACAGAGGAGCTATCTGAGACAGAAGGTTGGTGGGTTGATTCTGTCATGATAATTTATCCAGACGCTCAAATTGATTACGCCTTATTAAATATTTGTGAGACGGGAGATTATATAGATGAACATTTAATCGTGGCCATATACGACGGAAGCTTCGTAGATGAAGAAGGTGAAGAAACCGATTATTTCTGTGAAATTGTATTTGAAAATATAACGCAAGAGCTTGTTTATAATGGCTGTGCAAATTGTGACTTTACAGATATTGATATTGATGAACAGGGTTACTGGATGACACATCTTGACTCTGCTTACCAAGATGCATCTATAGATCACATCGAATTGGTAGATTGTAGTGAATTCTATCCAGAAGATCCCATTATGTTGAATATCTACCTTGATAATGGTTGTTTCATCACCTTCGATCATGAGACGGAAACGATCTGGTCGGAGTATTGTGAAACTTGTGTAATAACTGAAATTGAGGTAACGGAGCAGGGTTATTGGAGTGAATTTATTCCAGAAGACGAGATCATTATGGATATTATTTTAGATGAATGTGTCTTTGATGATAGGTTACCGGAGAGTTTTCTTCATATATACTTTGAAAGTGGTTGTTTCTTGGTCTTCGACGACATAGAAGAGGATTTGATTGGAGATTTTTGCTCAGAAGGTCCAGATGAGGAATATTGCAGTATTTCTGAAGTTTCAGTTGATGAAGAAGGTTATTGGTTGGATATTCTTAATGGACCAGAATTTGATTCTATCTATGTACTTGATCAAATGCTTATTGAGGCTTGTAGAACTGATTTTGAAGGGCCTGAGGCGGATTTAAGGATTGTATTTCTTGTTAATGTCGATAGTTCTGTAAGGGTTATCACATTTGATGAAATGGCTCAAGAGATTGCTTTTGATAGTGATGAAGATTCACTAGAGAATTGGAGTATGATATCATTGAACGATACACAGTGGGCAGCAAAAATTGCAGATGAATATCCTGATCAATTGGTTGAAGCGGTCTACAAAAACTCATATGAAGGAGATAATGAGTCTTGGAATGATATATTTGTTTTCTTTGAAGACGATTGTTTGGTGATATTTGATGATAATGATGGCATGATTTGGGAGGATCTATGTAAAGGATGGTACGATGAGGACGAAGATCATCATGATGGAGATGGAGTAGATAACGGTAGAAAAGAGATGCACACCAAATCTTTCCTTGGAAAAACCATATCTTCTAATGATATCAAATCAAATATCAATCAATTTGTCCCTGTCATTCGTGGGAAGAAGACTGACTTGATAAGCAAAGGTATCATTAGAAAAAAAGTAGATATCAATATATATTCTAAGCGTAATAATTCGAATATCAAAAAAGTGAAAAAACCGCAATTCTCTTTTTTGAGATAAGTATAAATAGAAGTAGATTCTAAAAAGCCGATGATAGATTTTAAATCTATCATCGGCTTTTTTTATATTAATCATTACTCAATGGCTAAAAAGACCTTCTATGACTTTTTGAATTTAAGACTCACTTGATTTGTATGATTTAATATTTGAAGTTGAGCATGATGATTTATGCTACCTCGATTTTTATAATTAATAGCCTAAGCACCAGTATGGATGGGGTGTAGCTATTGTATACCGTCAGTAAAAAGTGAACTTATAAGGGTTAAATTAAAAGAGCGTGTTTTAAACAGAGTAATCTATTTAATCCGTGCGTAGTATTTAAAATAATTATGTAAAAAGCAGATTACAGCTCTAATTAAAAAGGAGAGCAAGAGTAAGATACTTTTATTAAAATCCCGAAAAGGTTTTATTTGAAGCCTTCTTACCGTTGCATCATAATTGGCCTTAATTCTCCGGGGGCTAAGGCTCATTATGTAACAATATGGGTAGAGGTAGGCTGAACTCTTAATAAGTGGCTTATTTTTTCAATACTTGGATTTCAACCCTTCTGTTAAATCTTTTTTGTTCTTTGTTATCATTATCTTTTAAAGGTTTCCATTCACCATAATAGTACACTTCTATCTGCTCATATTTAGCTCCAAATGTTTCAAGTTTTCTGCGTACCGTCTCCGCTCGTTTTTTTGATAGGATGAGATTGTAATTCTCATCTCCATCATTATCGGTATGACCGATAATGATGATTTGATATGCGCTTCCATCAGAGAAATCATATCTATTTACCAATTCAATGATTTGTTCATTATAACTATTTGTGAGAGTAGCATCATCGCTGTCAAAATAAACATTAAGGGCTTCAATGAAACCTCTAGAAGACGCTGCGTTCGAAACTCGTTCAGTACCCTTATCCTTATTCTTATCTTTCTCGCTCTCCTTATCGTTTTTGTCATTATTGACGACTGTTGTTGTTTCTACTGAAATGGAATTGATGGTAATTTGAGTAGCATCAGGCATTTCATTATCTACTTTTTCTTTTTTGATTTGTTCAATTTTTTCTTTGGTATGATTTGGGTCAATATCTTTTTTGTTTTTGTAAAAATCAATTTTCTCAAGATGGGTTGAATCAATAGGACAACCTTCATTGTAGATAGATCCAGAAATCTCAGGACATTTATCAAGTAAATTAGTAGTACCATCACCATCATTGTCGGTACAACATCCTGGGTTTTCAAAAGGGCAGCCATTATTAAATTCAATGCCTGCGATATCAGGGCATCTGTCTACTACATCGATCACTCCATCTTTGTCACGATCAGGACATCCGTAGTGAATGGGCAATCCGGCAATTAAAGGACATTGATCATTCAGATCTAAAACGCCATCTCCATCTGTATCAGGGCATCCATTGTGCTTTTTGGGACCGGGTGTATAAATACAATAATCTTGAGTATCCGGAATTCCATCTCCATCCGTATCGGGACATCCTAACAGACCCAATAAGCCGGGATCGTACAAACAACCATCTTTATTGTCAGATACTTTATCACGATCGATGTCTGAGGGTACTTTGTATCCTAGATTGAAAATAATGCCAGCGAATATACTTGAGTTGAATCGTGCTCTTTTACCCAGTAGTCCTGTGATATTATGCATACCTCCGACAACAGATATAATACCATCTCTGGCATTCAGTCTGTTTGTCAGTTCAAGTAGATTGACACGACCGGACAGTCCCACATTGAACTGACCGTTCCTCTGAATGGACAACGGAAGGGCTACTCCTATCTTTTGAGAACTGTATCTAGGAACAATTGAGTGTATCGATTTCACATGTACTTTATGGAGATCAGATTTTCTTTTTAAGGCTGTGGAAGAACTATAACCTAAAAATAAGTTTTTTGAGAAGTGATAGTCTGCGTGTATATTGAGCGAAGTGGGAAGGTTCATATTGAACATATCATCTTGCTTTTGATTTTTATTGGAAGCATCCGCAAAATCATCAAAACTCTTAAAAACAGTCGTTTCATCTAGTTTTTGGATGTCTAAATCGACAAAGGTGAGCGCTCCAAGTGCTTCTGTGTCATAGGTACTATTGGCAGTGGTAAAATCGTAGGAGAGACTATCTCGAGTAAATCGCACCCTTCCAATATCGGTGATACTAATACCAAATTTGAATAAATATTTCGTGCGATCGTATCGTTCAATATTCGTTTCTCCATCCATATCATAATGGAACCTGTTGTATTTTGGACGATATTCATATACTGCTCCTAAATCTAGTCCGATACCTGAATTTCTCGAAGTGAACATATTGCCTTTTTCGGCTCTCCCATAATTAAATTTGGTAGAGGCAAAAGTGGCCTCTGAGCTGGCCAAACTATCGAATTCAAAGCTTCCCTGATCAGAATACAGATAGGTAGCATCAATTCCATTGATCAGTTTAACAGCAATTCCTGCTTTTATAAAGTTGGCTTTTTCATTTTTTATGACCCGGGCATAGTTAAATCTATTCTCTAAATAGATGAACTGATTGTAGGAATAATTTTTAAATGAAATAGGAGTATTCAAAGGCTTTGAGTCATCATAATCGTTGTGAATGGCATTGGTCCATTCGTTAGAAAGACCATCCAGATTACCGAAGGATCGAATGCGGAAACTTAATCCAATCGCATTGCTGTGATTGATTTCATAACTTACTCCAACTAAGTCAATACTGGAATTTCTGGACTGGTATCCGAGTCCAGAATGATCTCTATATCTGGCATTTTCATTTCCAAAGGTCTTGCTTAGAATGCTTGTATTGCTACCTGTATAGTTATTAGTTTTTAGGCTATTTAAAGAGCCGCTGATACTTAATTTTTGAAGAGAATTGACGATAGATGCAGGTTGAAAATAGGAAGTGGAATAACCCATATAATTGTCTAATGCATTTCCCCCAGAATAATTATTTTGAGCGGATACGTTGAGACATGTGAAAAGGGTTCCTATCATTAAAATGGAAAATCTTAATTTCATAATGAGTAGAATTCTTGAGGTTATGACTGTTGCCTGGTTATATTGAGCGAAAGAGCTATAATGCTACTCTTATAACTTCAAATGTAAATTATTATTATTTTTTAAAAATGTTCTCCTTTATTTAAATTTTAAATTTAATTCCTTAGAAAAGGCCTTATTTGATGATTGATTTTATTATCATCGATTACAACAAGAAGGTTGGTAAGTTATGGATTTAGACGTTGACCTGATATTGAACATATAAAATAGGGGGGTTTAAAATTTGTATATTAAGTATTCTTGGATTGTGGACATCCGACTGAGATCAAAAAAAAACAAGTATTGATTCTAATTGCGAAGCTAATAAGACATATCATTAAAAGAACATAATTTAAATCATCATGGCTAAAGGCATCAACGCGAAAAAAAATGTAAAGAAGGAACCCGCCAAAACACCAAAAGAAAAAAAGGCAGAAAAGAAACTTAAAAAGGGTAAGTAGTAGTTTCTATGCACCTCAATGAGGTTATCATGTGTATTATATTCATATTTGAAGATGTGATGACCTATGAAATCACTTTTGTGCCTCTAGTAACCAACTTCAGTTAGGGGATTGGATTTTAAACAAAATAGAGTTAAATGATGCATCCGATTTAAAAAAAATCAGCAAAGACGACTGTAAATAAGAATTACTCTCAACAGCCTTTATTTTCGGAAAAAGTGATCATCTCACTGAGAGCTAGACTAGCTGAGGTCTTAGCAATAGACCATTGATGCAAAGAGGTTGTACGAGCAAGGATACTGATTGGTTAAATATTTTTCTGTGATAGGTTATAGTACTGGGATGAATATACTTGAGATTTATTAGAAGTACTTAGAAAAGGAAACGGCTAAAAAGCTGTCTTGTTTGAAAAATAATAAAAAGAGCTCTTGGCTTGAAATACGATCAAAAAGACGTGCCTCCAAAGTCATATTTAAGTTGTCGGCAACTCTCCTCGAAGCTTCAAGGGTCAGTAAGTTGGTTTCGGTGTCTAAATCTACAATGCCACCTAACAAGATGGCAGTGTCATTGATATCATTGAAAGCTAAGCGACTGCCATAGAACAAATCATTCTGTAGACCCGATAAGGCGAATGCGTCTCGCTCATCATAGAGGTACTCACCAATAATTCCAATATCCAATCCATTCCCGTCAATATTACTGAAAGTATATTCAAGCCCAGCTACAGCGGCAATAAAACGCTGATCAGCGGCTTCTCTATAAATGGATTCAAATTTTAAAAGTAAGGCATTTGCCGTAATCTGTAGATCTAACCCGATTTGATCTATATATGGATAAAAAGCATTGATATTCCCTAATGGATCAAATTCAAAATAAGGTTCTCTGCCATTACCTTTAAAATAAGAAAGTCCCATATCAACTGGCCCAAAATAATTTTTCCATCTCACAGAAAAATCAGGATGCCATTCATTTTGTTTACTTTCATAGGTAATAGATTCATCTTCAATGGGGGTAGCAAATCGGAAACGACCTCGGGTTCCTGCAAATCTTCGAATGCGATGATAAGGAAGATAAAAAAAATCAAAAGTTCCCATTTTTGAGGCATACCAACTGAACTGAACCATGGGTTGTCCGAGCTTTTGTTCGCCGTCAAAGCTCTTCAAGGCATCCGATTGATTGATGATATCTACCAGATGATTACTTTCAGCAACTCCCCAAAAAACTTTCTTTAAACC
>MDTB01032124.1_pt1 | contig 19039 bp, 20 predicted proteins | sample 811161 | NCBI WGS metagenome assembly MDTB01 (sample SAMN05326650, study PRJNA326480) | marine metagenome | isolation source: seawater | place: Mediterranean Sea | collected 2009
AGTAGAAAGTCTGCAAACAGTGATTTCTAGTAGTTTTTCATAGAAATATATAAGTTTTTTTTAAGATTTTTCACCTATAGATAAACTACCCATATAGAGTCTGGCGCTAAATATCTTTTGCTCTAAAATCTTGCCCGGTGCTATAAAAACCTGCTCAAACGCTGGCAGAGATTCAATTGCAATCGGTCCAAGACAGCTATCATCCGTTGGCACTTCACGCCAACCAATAACTTCAAGGCCCTGGGCACTAAGCTCCTGTTCAATAATCTTTTTTGATTGATCCCGAAGAGTGCTATCGCTATTAAGCATAATTGCACCCACTGCATAAAGTTCAGGCAACTCTATATTGAGGGATTCTTTAACCACTGTACGCAAAAAAGAGTCTGGTTTTTGCAGCAATAAACCACAACCATCACCCGTCTTACCATCTGCTGCCACACCACCACGGTGAGTCATACAGGTAAGCGCTTTAATAGCGTTTTGAAGTAACTTGTGGTTGGCCTTACCCTTAGTATGGGCAATCAATCCAAAACCGCAGTTATCTTTAAAATCATCAAGCCGACATAAGCTTTGAGTCATATATAAAACTCTGAAATTTAACAGGTGGATTTTGAGCCCAGTTTCAGCTCATTTGGGCGAAAAGGCGCACATTTTACACTCGAGAAACGCTTTCGACAAACTCTTATACGCAAACTAGAAAACGGGTAGTTTATCTATAGGTGAAAAATCTTAAAAAAAACTTATATATTTCTATGAAAAACTACTAGAAATCACTGTTTGCAGACTTTCTACTGAAAAGTCTCCGGTTACTTCAGCATCGCCAAGTGCGCGTAATAAAACCAGACGCAATTCGCCGTCTAACACTTTTTTGTCCCTATACATGAGATGATTGAAGTCTTCAGCCGTCATATCTTGGGGTGGAGCCACTGGCAATGACCAGCTTTCAACTAAATTTTTCACCCGATCAAACTCTGATTGTGTCAATCTGCCCATCATCATTGAAAGCTTGGATGCCATCACCATTCCTGCAGCAACGGCTTCGCCATGCAACCAGCCGGAATAGTTTTGAAAGGTTTCAATCGCATGACCAAAGGTATGACCCAAGTTAAGAATGGCTCTAACGCCCTGCTCGGTCTCATCGGCGCTGACTACTTTTGCCTTATTTAGACAGGATCGTTCAATAGCATAGGTCAGAGCTGCTTGATCGCCCTGTTTTAAGGCAGGGGTATTATCTTCTAGCCAATCAAAAAATTCTGGATCGGACATTAAGCCATACTTTATTACTTCTGCCATGCCCGCACTAAACTCTCGTTCGGGCAAAGTAGATAAGCTATCAGTATCAATAACGACTGCTTGGGGCTGATAAAAAGCACCAATCATGTTTTTCCCCAGTGGATGATTAACCGCCGTTTTACCACCCACAGAAGAATCAACCTGAGATAAAAGTGTTGTTGGCATCTGAATAAATGGCACTCCACGCTGGTAGCACGCAGCAGCAAAGCCAGTTATATCTCCCACTACTCCCCCACCTAATGCAATTAGAGTGGTTTTTCGGTCATGCTTTTTCTCAAGCAGCTGGGTCAGAATCGTATTGAGTGTATCTAAATTTTTGAACTGTTCACCATCACTTAAAACAATTGAATCTACTTGCTTATCGCTAAGCTGAGCCTCAAGTGCAGACAAATAGAGCTTGGCCACGGTTGTATTGGTAACAATAAGTACCTTATTGCCCTGAACAAAACGAGATATCCCAACGGACGCCAACTGCCCCGAACCAATAAATATAGGGTAGCTACGGTCCTCAAGTTCAACATTAATTTGCGCCGTTGAAGGGATTTTATTTTGTTCAGTCATATTAAAAAATTCTCATACCGGTAATAGGCTTATATTATGCTTGGGTCGAATAAATTATCAATGCTTTGATAATTCATCTAACAATACCTTGGCAACTCTTGCCGCAGAGCCTCCCTCTGCCGAAAAAACCACATCAGCTACTTCTCTGTAGAGCGGGTCGCGCACCTCAAGAAGTTGATTGATGACCTTTTGCCGGTCTTCGACCTGCAATAGGGGCCGAGATTTATCTCTGCGCATTCTCTCATACAGCTGTTCTTTAGATGCTGAAAGGTAGATCACCTGACCATTAGCTTGCAAAACCTGTCGGTTTTTGGCAGACAAAACAACACCGCCACCGGTTGCAATCACCGAACTGGAACTGTTAAAAATAATATCCTCAAGGATTTTTGTTTCTCTTTCACGAAATCCCTTCTCACCTTCCATGTCGAATATCCATTGGATATCGGCACCACAGCGAGACTCTATTTCGGCATCAATATCGACAAAAGGTCGATGCAGCAAGCTTGCTAATTGCTTGCCTACAGTGGTTTTCCCCACGCCCATGGGGCCCACTAAATAAATATGTTGTTCACTCATTTAACATTTAAACCGGTTGGTTAATTACAGCTGTTGTTTGTAGAAATTAATATTTGCCACCACCGCAACAGTGATCTATCTTAAGATTATGGTCACACTAAAGCCCAGATAATAAAGTAAGGGATGTAAAGTCAACCGAGCAATCTAATATGCACACTAAAATGTACAATAAAACGCACACTAAAATGCACAAACAAATAATACAAAACAGCTTCACAAGGCTCTATAATACACTGGAAGAAACCTTGGCGTCTGTAGACCTTGCATAAAAGATATAAAAAATTAATAAAAGGCCTAATTACCCTCACTATTTTTAGTGTGGGCGGCTTTCTTATACTGGCCTCTTGTCTATTTTTATATCTAAGCCCTAAGCTCCCTTCAGTGGAGGAGCTAAAGCAAGTCGAATTGCAAATTCCCCTTAAAGTTTACTCAGAAGATTTACAAATTATTGCCGAATTCGGTGAAAAAAAACGTTCTCCAGTAAACTTTAATCAAATACCCCCGGCTATGGTAGATGCATTCTTAGCAGCTGAAGACGATAGCTTTTTCAAGCATGGTGGCATTGTTGTCTCTGGGCTAGCTAGAGCCGCGGTAGAATTGATCACTACAGGCTCAATTCGTAGTGGTGGCAGCACCATTACCATGCAGGTGGCTAGAAACTTTTTCTTAAGTAAGCGCCAAGAATTTACCCGTAAATTTAATGAAATTTTACTCGCGTTTAAAATTGAAGAAGAGCTAAGTAAAGAAGAAATTTTATCTCTGTATACCAATAAAATTTATATGGGCAACAGAGCCTATGGCGTTGGTGCCGCGGCACAGGTTTACTATGGCAAGAATCTAGATCAATTAACTCTGGCCGAGATGGCTATGATCGCCGGCCTCCCCAAAGCTCCATCAAAATATAATCCCATAGCCAATCCTGAAAGAGCACTACAAAGAAGAGATTGGATACTAGGGCGTATGCTTAGCCTGAAAAAAATCAGCAAAAACGACTATAACGCAGCCATTAACGAACCAGACAACTCTACCTATCACGGTTCAATTGCCAAAATCGATGCCGCTTATGCCGCAGAAATGGTTCGCCAACAAGTGATAAAAAAATATGGCTTAAAAGCCTATACACAAGGCTATACCGCGATCACCACTATCGATTCTAGATTACAAGAAAAAGCGACAAATTCTGTTCAGTTTGGATTAATTGCCTATGATAAACGTCATGGTTATCGCGGTGTGCAGCAATCGGCAATACCCGAGGAAAACTGGCAACAGGCACTAAAAGACGCACCTAGCTTTGGTGACCTTGAACCAGCCATTGTTAGCTTTGTTGCCGATGATCATCTGCAAATACAAGATATTGATGGGCAAACATTGCCTCTTAACTGGGCCAATGGTTTGGATGGTTTACGACTATTCAAAACGGCTAGCACACGCTCAGCACCCATTGAGTCTGCCCATGATATTTTCCAAGTAGGCGATCTAATTCAAATACAAAAACAAGATGGCTTCGTCCAACTTGCTCAACTTCCAACAGCCCAAGCCGCTATGGTTGCACTATCACCAAAAGAAGGTGGTATTAAAGCCTTAGTTGGTGGCTTTGATTATCGTCAAAGTCGCTTCAATCGAGTTACCCAAGCAGCGCGACAGCCGGGCTCAAACTTTAAACCCTTTATCTACACTGTAGCCCTACAAAATGGCTTTACCCCCGCCTCTACAGTGAATGACGCCCCAGTAGTATTTGATGACAGTAAATTAGAGGATTTATGGCGGCCTGAAAATGATGGCGGTAAATTCTATGGCCCCACTAGAATTCGCGAAGCGCTATACAGATCCCGTAACCTAGTATCTATTAGACTACTCAGACGCATGGGTATTGATCGTACATTACAAGGGCTACAAAAATTTGGATTTGAAACAGGCGATATGCCCGCAGATCTTTCTTTATCTTTGGGAAGTCATGCCTTAACGCCTATGACCATCGCTCGAGGCTATACTATTTTTGCCAATGGTGGCTATTTAGTTGAACCGTATATCTTAGATAAGGTTATAGATAGAGATGGTAATATTATTTTCGAAGCTACTCCAGATACCGCGTGCGACCCATGCATTGAGCCACTTACGAGAGATGAATCTGATACCTTTTCTGCTGAAAAAATAGACACCGAATTAGAACAGCTTTTGGATACATTAACCCAAGAATCAATTCCAGATTCAGAGAAAGATCACTTTCAGCTGATCAGCCAAACACTTCGAAATCATCCAAAGTCAGAGGTTATTTCAGCCAAGCGCGCGATTGACGCCCCTACTGCTTTTTTAATTGATTCTATGCTTAAAGATGTTATCCAGAAAGGCACCGGCAGAAAGGCTAAAAAACTAAAGCGCAATGACCTAGGTGGCAAAACAGGGACTACCAACGGGCCGCGCGATGCATGGTTCTCTGGCTACTCATCCCATTTAGTTGCAACCGCATGGGTAGGTTTTGACGATTATTCACAGTTGGGACGCAACGAATATGGCGGCTCAGCGGCTCTTCCGATCTGGATCGACTTTATGGGCGAAGCTCTCAAAGATAAACCGCAAACAAATATGCCACAGCCCATGGGCATTGTAAGCGTAAAGATTGATCCTAAAACTGGAGATCGTGTAGCCCCCAATCAATCGGGTATTTTTGAATTCTTTACCTCAGAAACTGTACCCGAACCCATTACCAAAGGAACAACCCCCTCTACTGGTTCAGAACCACTACCCGAGGATCTCTTTTGAGCCATCAAACTATCCAATTAGATTGGGATAGCATTGATACAGTGCTACTCGATATGGATGGAACATTGCTCGACTTACACTTTGATTTTCATTTTTGGACAGAGTATTTACCCCAAAAATATAGCCAGATTCACAATATTAATCTTACTGAGGTGACAAGTTATGTCGCCAAACGACTAGAACAAAAACAGGGTCATCTAGAATGGTACTGTACCAACTATTGGTCACAGCAATTCAACTTAAATATTATTCAGGCTCAAATCGAAGTAAAACACCTTATTAAACACAGATCAGACGTCATAGATTTTCTAGAGAGCTTAGGTAAAAAACAAAAAAAAAGAATATTAATCACTAACTCCGATCGACCCAGTGTTGAATTAAAATTTGCCAACTCTGAAATTGAAGCCTTATTAGATCAAGTCATTTCGTCCCATGACTACAATGTAGCCAAGGAAAATCAAAAATTTTGGCATAGGCTGCAAAAAAGTATCGACTTTGACCCCAAGACCACATTATTTATCGATGATTCTGAAGCGGTACTGGATTCAGCTCATCAATTTGGTATCAAACAACTATTGAGCATAAAAGAACCGATAAGTAGCCAGCTGCGCCAAGTTGATAGTAAATACCCTATGATTGAAGATTTCTTAACCCTGTTCGGTAAAACCCCTAATGGATAAGGTACGAATTGATAAATGGTTATGGGCCGCACGATTTTTTAAAACTCGCGCCCTAGCCAAAAACGCCATAGAAAATGGCAAGGTTCAGATTGATGGTCAAAAACCCAAACCCAGTCGAATGCTGGAGTTAGGGGTAAGCCTGACTATTCGCCAGGGTTATGATGAAAAAATCGTCGATGTTATTAGGCTCTCCGATCAACGGCGCGGGGCCCCACAAGCTCAAGAACTTTATCGCGAAACCAACCAAAGTATTGCGGTAAGAGAAAAAGCAGCGGCTGAGCGAAAAGCACTTAACAGCAGTCAACCCCAGCATGAAAAACCCAATAAAAAACAACGCCGCCAAATTCATCGCTTTATTCGCGGTTAAAAATAAATACCTCTTAGGCGCAATCTAATATGCATTCTGTTGCATAATTTTGTAGAATGCGCGCCATGAAATCACTCGACACCCGACAACGTTTTCTCTTTGACGATACTCATATTCGTGGCGAGATTACGACCCTGAGCGAAAGCTTTAAAGCCATCCAACAGAGCCAAGACTACCCGCCAGTTATTACCGCTATACTCGGCGAATTTCTTGTTGCCGCAAGCCTTTTAAGCGCAACACTAAAATTTAAAGGTATTGTTAGTATTCAGGCTATAGGACAGGGTACTATCACCTCAATTATGGCCGAGTGCAGCAATAATACTCAGTTGCGGGGTATAGTTAGAGGGGATTATCAATCCATTGGTGATAATGAAAATTTTAAAACTCTTTTAGGTTCCGCCACTCTGGCAATCACCATCGAACCCGAAGGTCGAGAGCGCTATCAAGGCCTAGTTCCCATGGACAAAGATAGCCTCAGTGAATGCCTAGAGTATTATTTTGATCAATCAGAGCAATTAAGCACCAAGATTAAACTGACCGCAGATCAACACACAGCCGCTGGCGTCTTAATTCAAGAAATGCCTCATAGTAGTAACGATGAGCAGGCCCGTGAAAACTGGCAACACCTCAGCGTTCTGTTAGAGAGTTTAAAGCCTGAAGAACAGCTTAAACTTGAGCATGAAGAACAGCTTTATCGCTTATTTCATGAGCAAAAAGTACGTCTATTTGAACCAGAAAAACTTCAGTTTTTCTGCAGTTGCTCCAAAGCCAGAACCGCAAAAATGCTTGTTTCACTAGGTGCTGACGAGGTTAATCAAATAATCCAAGAACAGGGCTTAATAGACGTTAATTGCGAATTTTGCGATCAGCATTATCAGTTTGATCAATCGGATATAGATGAAATATTTAACCAACCCTCGGTGCACTGATTTTTTAATAAAAATAGTAAAATTTTGGCAATAAAAAACCCGCTGTTCAAAGCGGGTTTTTAGTATCTAAGTAAAAAACTACTGACTATTTTCTAGCATGTAATCGATGGTAGCAATAATTTCATCATCGCTACAATCCATACAAGTACCCCTAGCCGGCATAGCGCCAATACCATTAATTGCATTGGCGTAAACCGTCTCAATACCCTTTGTCAGGCGATCAGCCCAAGCCGCTATATCACCCATCTTAGGTGCGCCGGCAACGCCATAATCATGACAGCCCTGGCAATTACTAGAATAAATTGATTCACCCGAACGAACAGCAGCAGCAACCGCTGAAACCACCGCCTGGCCCGCCATTACCAAACTACCATGAGGTGCAATACGCTCAGCAACAAGGTTTTTCTGATTATCCGTAAGCTCGGCAGAGCCCCCTTGACCGCTACAGGCAACCATAGTAAATAGGGTAAAGATGACAAGTCCAAAAACTCTGAGCTGGCTCATTGTAGTCTCCGTTAAATATTGACGTGGAAGTTATTACAAAACTGACTATTAATAATACGCATTATACAGCGAAATGGATAATATCTCACTACAACAGAGCATATTTAATCCATAAAATTTTACTCTTAACCCAAAGGGCGAATACCTACCGCCTTACGAACCTGAGTGATTAAAGTAGCGCTATATTTTCGCGCCTTTTCAGCCCCCTTCTGGAGTATCTTTTCTACCTCAGCTGGACTTTCAATCAACTGATTATAACGCTCGCGTGGCTCGGCTAGCTGACTATTAATCAATTCAAACAACTGCTTTTTCGCCTCACCCCATGCAATACCCTCAGCAAACTGTTGACGCATTTCTACGGTTTGTTGCTCAGTGGCAAAAGCCTGCCATAGTTGGAAAACCGCAGAATCATCTGGATCCTTAGGCTCACCCGGCTCCAATAAATTAGTCTTAATCTTATTGATATGTTTCTTGAGTTTTTTCTCGGTTAAAAACAACGGGATTGTGTTGTTATAACTCTTACTCATCTTGCGACCATCCAGCCCCTGAAGCACGGCTACATTGTCATCCACTTTAGCTGAAGGCAATACAAAATGTTCGCCATAATGGTGATTAAACCGCTGAGCAATATCACGCGCCATTTCCACATGCTGAATCTGATCGCGACCCACAGGGATATCACTGGCATTAAACATCAAAATATCGGCCGCCATTAAAGTTGGGTAACTAAATAGCCCCATAGTAATCGCCAGATCATCATCCTCACCCGCTTCCTGATTAGCCTGCACCGCCGCCTTATAAGCATGGGCGCGATTCATTAGCCCCTTAGCCGTCATACAGGTCAGGTACCAAGTTAATTCAGGGATTTCAGGGATATCCGATTGACGATAAAACACAACCTGCTCAGGGTCCAAGCCCAGCGCCAACCAAGCCGCCGCAATCTCAAGCGTAGACTGATGCACCGCCTCAGGATCCTGACACTTAATCAACGCATGGTAATCCGCTAAAAAGAAAAAGGACTCGATGCTTTGGTCATGACTCGCCTCAACAGCCGGGCGAATAGCGCCCACATAGTTACCCAAATGCGGGGTACCCGAGGTAGTAATACCGGTTAAAACTCTTTTCTGGCTCATAAAAAATCTTCTGGGTGGATATAGCAAGCTATGATAAGGGTTCTGTTCAGTTACTCAACCTTTTACAAGCAATTAATACCGCTTGTTTATCTAAACCCAATCACAACCCATAGGTTCATCACTACTAAAAAATACACCCAACACCATCGCTAGCCTTAAAGAATCCTTAGATCCTGTCAGTTCACGACAAGAATGCATAGCTAGCTGGGGAATACCCACATCGATGGTGGCTACTCCAAGGCGAGAGGATGCAATGGGGCCTATGGTACTACCGCAACCCATATCAGCGCGGGATACAAACTGTTGCACTGGCACACTAGCCTGTTCACAGAGATGTTTAAAGCGACTTGAGGTTACGCTGTTGGTGGCATAACGCTGTTTGACATTGGTTTTAATCACTGGCCCACCATTAATACTGGGTAGGTGGCCTGCATCATGCTTATCCATATAGTTGGGGTGCACCGCATGGGCATTATCACAGGAAATTAATAGGGATTTATCCATTACCGCACTGATATCTAGTGAACCGGATTCATTAGCGGCTATCTTGGAGATTACTGACTCTAAAAATGGTCCATCAGCACCCACAGCAGAGACACTGCCCACTTCTTCATGGTCATTACAGGCCATTATGCAGGTTTGGGTACCATCAGCCTTGATCAGCGCCTGAGTGGCCACAAAACAGCTTAATAGGTTATCCAAACGCCCCGAAGCTAAAAATTCTTTTTCTAAACCCACCATGGCCGCTGGCTGAGTATCAAATAGACAGAGTTCAAAATCCATCACCTGATCTTGGTCGGTTAAAAATTGTTGTTGCAGAATATCTCTAAAGTTTTGGGACTTTTGGTTGCCCATATTTAATTTTACTATGGGCGGAATATCCGTTTGCGGATTAATAGTGCGATCCTTGTTGGCATTGCGATCTAAATGAATGGCCAAGCTGGGGATTGTCGCCACTGGGTGTTTAAAGTTAATCAATGTCTGCTTTAGTTCTTGATTGGCATCTTTATAAACCACACGACCGGCAATCGATAGATCACGATCAAACCAAGGGTTTAGTAATGCACCGCCATAGATTTCCACCCCCAACTGGCAAAAACCACCCTTCTGTATCTCTGGCTGAGGTTTTAACATGGGGCATGGGCTATCAGTATGGGCGCCGACAATTCTTACACCAGATTTGGATACCGCTTCAGAACCATTAACAAAGGCCACAATAGACGAGCCATTGCGCACCACATAGTATTTGCCGCCCTGCTTTAGCGACCATGATTGATCATCAGATAACTCAGTAAAACCCGCTTCAGATAACAGGGACACCATGGTCGATACCCCATGAAATGGGGTCGGCGATGCATCTAAAAAGGCACAAAGCTGTTGGTTAAATTGGTTTTCCGTTTGATCCATGGTGGTTCCTATCTATTGAAGATCTAGCTTTAAATCACGCCATTGTATATGAGGATTAAAATAACACCCAAAATTAGTCGATAAATAACAAAGGGTAACATACCTATTTTACTTACTAGGCGCAGAAAGTAATGGATGCATAAGTAAGCAGTAACCCCAGAAATTACTGTGCCAAAGGCGATTTCAAGCCAAGGCACTGATGACTCTGCCATTAGCTGTAAACCTTGATAACCACCGCTTAGAACAATAATCGGAATAGCCAATAAAAATGAAAATCGCGCGGCTGAATTGCGATCAAAACCCAAGGCTAATGCGGCAGTAATGGTAATGCCTGATCTTGAGGTACCAGGTATCAGTGCTAATGCCTGAGCTAGACCAATAATTAGCGCTGATTTCCAGGTAATATTCTGTAAGGTTTTAGCACCGCGAACACGCCAATCAACCCATCCCAATAACAAGCCAAAAACAATAGTAGTGGTTGCAATCACCGCAATCGAGCGCAGATGCAGCTCAATAAAGCCACCCGCTAATAGTCCCACCAGTGCCGCGGGTATAGTAGCCATAATAATAAACCACGCCATTTGGCTTTCGGCGTTACTGGCACGGCCTGAAAAGGTTGAACCGATCCAAGATTGAATTAATTGTGCTACATCGTTTTTAAAATAGGCCAAAACAGCAATTAATGAGCCCAGATGCACAGCCACATCAAAGGCTAAACCCTGATCCTGCCATCCCAAAATAGCCGAAGGTAAAATTAAATGGGCAGAGCTAGAGATGGGTAAAAATTCGGTTAATCCCTGTACCAAAGCAAGCCAAAATGCTTGAATAAAATCCATTAGTTAACCTCTTCCGCTGATGCTCTTAAGCGTTTTCTCTTTTGCCATGCCTCGGTCCCGCGCAAATATACCAAATCGATAGATTCAACATTAACCGCTAAGCCCTGATTAAACTGTTGTAGAGCCATAGGTAATATATCAATGGCATTAGGATAGATCTGGGTAAATTGATCCGCTAGCTGAGGCGCAGTTTCAAAAAGGTTGCCAGAATCACCAATTATCGCACTCGGATTATTGGCTTCTATTAGCGCTATTACCTGCTCTGCAGACACTGGCCGATCGTCTTCTAGCGCTACAATCTGATTATTATCCTCTAGCTTGTATCTACCCAGATTAAATTCAGACATTCGCGCATCAAGTAGAGCAGTTATTTCACCCACTGCTGTGTTTTGTTGCCGCGAATAAGTCGCCACCATCAACTTTAAAGTAGATATCGGTACTACAGGAATATCCGCACCATAGGCCATGCCTTGAACTGCGGCAAAACCTATACGTAAACCCGTAAATGACCCGGGGCCTATACTGACGCCAATAGCATCTAACTGATTAACCTTAATTTGGGCCTCAGCTAAAACCTGCTGCACCATAGGCATTAACAAGCGGGAATGGGAACGCGGCTCATCGGCGAATTTAGCAATGGTTTCATTGCCAATCTGAAGCGCGACAGAACAGGCTTCAGTAGAAGTATCAACCGCCAGAATTGTGGTCATATTTTAGCCCGAACAAAAAATCCATAATTATTTAAGCAATGAGTATACCTAACCCTTAGACAGAGCGCATAGAGAGATTTTAGAAATTTGCTGGCTAGCAGATTAGCTTAGCGCAGTGACAATTCGCGCCTGAACTTCATCCAACTGCCCCAGACCATCCACCGATTTAAACGCAGGTGCTTGATCAGCTGAACTAGCTAAATCAGTGTAGAATGCCACCAGTGGCTCAGTTTGGTTATGATAAACCTCAAGTCGATTGCGAATGGTTTCTTCACGATCATCTTCGCGGTGAATTAGCGTATCACCAGTAACATCATCTTGACCAGCTGTTTGCGGTGGGTTGTGCTCAACATGATAAACCCGACCACTGCCCTCATGCACACGACGTCCACTTAAGCGCGAAATAATTTGGTCATCATCAACAGAAATTTCAACTACAAAATCAATCGGAATACCGGCATCTTTTAATGCCTGTGCCTGAGGAATGGTGCGTGGGAAACCATCCAGCAAAAAGCCATTCACACAGTCTGCTTGCTGAATACGATCTTCTACCAAGGCAATAATTAGCTCATCGGATACCAAGGCACCCGAATCCATAACATCTTTTACTTTTTTGCCTAATTCAGACCCCGCTTTAATCGCAGCTCTAAGCATATCGCCAGTAGAGACCTGTGGAACGGCGTATTTCTCAGAGATAAACTGGGCCTGAGTGCCTTTGCCTGCTCCGGGGGGACCTAGAAGAATCAATCGCATTAATGAGTTTCCTATAAGCTTAATTATTAAGGTTTTTACGGGTTACATAACAACCTCTAAAAGAGGGTGAGAACAATACACCTATTGGCCTATTCAAACAAGTCTAGCGCCCAGTTTAGTCAATAAGAAACGTCTTTTTTTAACTGTTTTTTTCAGCCTTTTTAGCGTTGTTCCAAGCCTGCTCAAGGCTATCTGTATCATGGGATTGATTGTTTTTTAAGTCTAAATCCGCATCCATAGACTCAAATCTTTGCTTAAATTTATTATTAGTTTTTGCCAAGGCTCTTTCAGGATCAATTGATAGGTGTCGCGCTAAATTAACACAGGCAAACATCAGATCACCCAGCTCCTCTTCCTGTCGCGCCCTATCACCACTATCAACCTCTTGCTCAAGCTCTTCGATTTCTTCCTTAACCTTATCAAATACACCGCTAATATCAGGCCAATCAAAGCCATAATTAGCCGCCCTTTTTTGCAATTTAGTGGCGCGTAACTGAGCCGGCAAAGCATTGGGCACATCATCTAAAATACCGCTATTACCCTTATTTTGACGTTCTTGTTGCTTAATCGCCTCCCAGTTTTGCTTGATTTGCTGTTCATCAATGGATGAGCCCGCTCGGATTGATTTAAGGGTACCGTCTGGAAAAACATGGGGATGCCGCCTTACCAGCTTAGAAGTGATATGGTTGATGACCGTATCAAAATCAAACTCCCCCTGTTCTTCTGCTAACTGGCAATAAAAGATAATTTGAAATAGTAGATCGCCCAATTCCTCACTTAAATCACTCAGATCATTGCGCTCAATGGCATCCACCACTTCATACACTTCTTCAACCGTATGAGAAGCAATACTGGCATAGGACTGCTTAATATCCCAAGGACAACCCGTTTCAGGATCGCGCAGGCGCGCCATTAGGTAGCGCAGATCGGATATAGAATAATTATTTGGCATAAAAATTCCTTTTTAGCTCAATATTGAAAAACTAAGCAAATAACCCCGAAGACAGATAACGATCTCCTCGATCGCAAATAATCGCCACAATAATGGCATTTTCTACCTGCTTGCTTATCTCAAGCGCAGCGGCAACCGAACCACCGGAGGATACACCAGCAAATATACCCTCTTCGCGAGCCAATCTAATCATAGTCTGCTCGGCGGCGGTCTGGGATATATCCATGACTTTATCAATATTGGTATCCTCAAAGATACCGGGAAGATAGGCTTTGGGCCAGCGTCTAATACCCGGAATACTGGCACCATCTTCAGGTTGCAGACCAATAATCTGAACCTCTGGGTTTTTCGATTTTAAAAAGGCCGATACACCCATAATAGTGCCTGTGGTGCCCATAGAGCTAACAAAATGGGTAATTTCACCTTGAGTATCACGCCAAATTTCTGGACCAGTGGAATTCACATGGGCCATAGGGTTATCGGGGTTATTAAACTGATCTAACACCACACCCTTGCCCTCAGATTGCATAGTACTTGCCAAATCTCGAGCGCCTTCCATGCCTTCTTCTTTGCTAACCAAAATAAGCTCAGCGCCATAGGCGGTCATGGCCCATTTTCGCTCATCAGTGGCGTTTTCTGGCATGATAAGTGTGATTTTATAACCCAACATAGCTGAGGCCATAGCCAAGGCGATACCAGTATTGCCACTGGTGGCCTCTACCAATCGGTCACCGGGTTTGATATCGCCGCGCAATTCAGCTTGTTTAATCATATTTATCGCTGGGCGATCTTTGATACTACCGGCAGGGTTATCACCCTCGAGTTTAGCCAAAATAGTATTGGAGGTTTTTCCCGGTATGCGCTGTAATCTCACCAAGCGGCTATTGCCAACTGTTTGATCAATTGTCGGGTATTGCATAGTCTTGCCTCGATAATAATTTGATATCAATTTTTTACTATTGTGCCCTAAATTGCTTCAATCTACCCCTACTAAAAGTTATAACTAATAAAATTTTCTTATAAACAGATTTTGTTGTTCAAAGGTTTTAATTTATATAGGGTTTAAACAATAGCCACATAGGCTATGGCATAGTTTTTTTCATCTGATAGACTCAATAAAACATTAGTTCCATCTAGCTGATTTAATCGCTCAGCAGCATTGTCCTGTAATTCTACCTGAGGTGCACCCTCTGCATTATTTGAAATAATCATATGCTGAAAGCTAATACCGCGACCAATACCTGTACCCAATGCCTTGGCAATGGCCTCTTTGGCGGCAAAGCGTTTAGCTAAAAAAGATACTGAATGACCACGGGCTTGATACTCTGAGATTTCGCTTTGTGTAAGAATACGTTGCACAAATTTATCGCCCTGACGCTCAATCGCATCGGCAATTCGCTGAATATCTATAATATCTGTCCCTATAGCTATGGTCATTTTTTTGCTCTTTTATTGGCTGTTTAAAAGGTGTTGGCGATATAGTTCACGGCTATTTAGCGCTTTGCCATCCAAGTAAAAATCAATGACCTGACGGGTTAGCTGCTTGGCTGTTCTTTGCACTGACTGTTGCTCAAATTCACCCCTATTAAGGGCTATAATATCAGCTCCCGATATAGCATGACGATCATCTGTTGCCTGATTTTGAAGTAATTTAAGCCCTTGATCGGGTATATAATAATACAAACATTCCGATGAGACTGCCTCTCCTGTTTCAGCCTCTGTATCTAAGACTAAGCCATAGCCTAACTCTTCGAGCAACTGCATCTCAAAATGCCTTAGAACAGATTGATCTACTTCTGAGGTAGACAACTGTGTCATCAATTGCTGGTAAGAACCATATAGCGATTGATGAGGGTCATTTTGATGCAATATTTTATACAGTAATTCATTGATATAAAGACCGACAAATAGTGATTCTTGCTTTAAAAAAACAGGCGCCTGAACAGGGTCTGCTTGAATCAGTGTTTTTAACTCACCGCGCCCCTGCCATTGAAAATGGTGTTCGGTATAGGGAAACAGTGTTTTGGCTATGCCTTTTTTATTGGGCTTGCGAAAGCCCTTTGCAACACAGCGAACTCTGCCATAATCACGGGTAAAAACATCGACTAATAAACTGGTTTCGCGATAGGGAAAAGTGTGAAGAATAAATCCGGGTTCTGACTCAACTCGCATGGCGCTTTACTCGTCTGTATAGCCCAAGCTGCGAAGTGCTCGCTCGTCATCAGACCAGCCACTTCGAACCTTAACCCAGGTTTTAAGCATTACTTTAGCGTCTAATAATGACTCCATATCAGCACGCGCCTGCTGACCTATTTTTTTAAGCCGTTCACCACTTGTGCCAATAATAATTTTCTTTTGCCCTTCGCGCTCGACCAAAATAAGCGCGCTAATATGGGTAACTTTCTTTTCAACACGAAACTCTTCAATTTCTACGGTGACCTGATAGGGTAATTCTGCACCTAACTGGCGAGTAATTTTTTCACGCACAATTTCAGCGGCTAAAAATCGTTCGCTGCGATTGGTAATCTGATCATCAGGAAATACATGGGTATTCTCTGGTATATAGGTATTAATTTTACTTTCGAGAGCATCAATGTTGGTTTTGCGTAGGGCTGAAAGGGGTATAAATTCCTCAGCCTCTATCTTGCCTCTTAAAAATTCCATGTGGGGCAAAATAGCCTCTTTGTCTTCAATCATATCCACTTTGTTTATAGCGACTAAAACCGGCGCCGGTGATTGACTTAACTGCCGTGCTACATACTCATCCGCTTCACTCCACTCAAATCTATCTAAAACAAATACCACCACGTCAACATCAGCGATTACACTGGCAGCGGAGCGATTCATAACACGGTTAATGGCACGATCCTGATTGGTGTGAATACCGGGCGTATCTACAAAAATCGTCTGATAATTTTCTTCTGTTTTAATGCCTAATAATGTGTGCCTTGTGGTCTGAGGCTTGCGCGAGGTAATACATAGCTTTTGGCCCAATAAATGATTGAGCAGCGTGGATTTTCCGACATTGGGTCGGCCAACAATAGCGACATAGCCACAAAATTGTTTAGTATCAGTCAAAGGTCTATCTCTAGGGTAGCTAAAAACTTCTCAGCCACCATCTGTTCTGCTTTACGTCTACTACTAGCGGTAGCGGTAAACTCTCGGTCTAATAAATTTATTTTACAGCTTACAGTAAATAAACGGCTATGGGCTTCGCCCCCTGTTTCAACCACTCTGTACTGCGGTAGTGCATGACCGCGCTGTTGCAAAAATTCTTGCAGTGAGGTTTTGGCATCTTTGGCAGGTTTTGTCTCATCGGCAATGCTTAATAGGTGTTTAAACCAGCTGAGAATACATCGACGAGATTCATCTAAATTAGAGTCTAAATAAATTGCCCCAATAAGGGCTTCAACCGTATCGCCAAGAATAGATTCACGACGGTGGCCACCACTTTTCATCTCACCCTGACCCAATAATAATTCAGAACCTAAATATAGACTTTTTGCCACCTCTGCCAGTGATTCAGCACGGACTATTTGAGAACGCATGCGGCTGAGATCACCCTCCCGCGAATCAGCAAATTTTTGGTATAAAATATCACTAACTATAAGGCTTAATATTGAATCCCCAAGAAATTCGAGACGCTCATTATTTTTGGCGCCACAGCTGCGGTGAGAAAGTGCTAATACAAGTAACTCTGGATCGCGAAATTTATAACCTATTCGCTGTTGAAGCAGTTTAATACCTAAATCAGCGCTCATAAGAGGGGGCTATTAATCATTGAATTTTACCTGCGCGCTCAAAGCTTGGTAGGCTGGTAAAGCTATCCCAAAACATCCATCGAGCAAACGCTTTACCGACAATTCGGTTTTCGGGGACGGGACCCCATACTCTACTGTCACTGGAGTTATCCCTATTATCACCCATCATAAAATAATGCCCAGCAGGAACTGTGGTAGAGAAGTTAAGGCTTAATCGCGTAGGCAAGTTGCGGCGCTGCATTAGATGTTCAGTGCTGCCCAAATCTTCCGTCATCACTACAGAGCTCGGTGCCGCGGGCTCATCCATATAAGCCTTTTGCGCCATTTTTTCGCCATTAATAAATAATTGGCCTTTAATTAAATTAACCTTATCGCCAGGCAAGCCAATCACCCGTTTAATAAAGTATCGATCCTGGTGTGGCGGATAAAAAACCATAACATCGCCACGCTCAGGTAGGGATACATCAATTATTTTGTTATGAAGAACAGGCAATCTCAAGCCATAAATCCATTTATTTACCAGAATATAATCACCAACCTTTAATGTTGGCACCATTGATTTGGAGGGGATTTGAAATGGCTCGGCAATAAATGAGCGCAAAACCAATACAAAAAAAAGTACAGGGGCTAAAGAGGCAAAAAAACCAATTAAGGAGTCTTCATCAGCACGAATTGACTTATTCATAAGCCAACACAGGCCACAGATAAAAAATATGACTGTCAGAATTAACTCAAAATTGAAATCCAAAATCAGATTCTCCGTTTGCTTTGACTATTATGTCTTAAGCACTGCAAGGAAGGCATCCTGTGGAATCTCCACTCGCCCTACTTGCTTCATGCGTTTTTTACCGGCTTTTTGTTTTTCTAGCAATTTTTTCTTTCTTGTAACATCACCACCATAACACTTAGCCGTTACGTTTTTGCGCAGTGCTTTAACCGTGGTTCGTGCCACAACACTACCCCCAACTGCCGCCTGAATCGCTACATCAAACATCTGTCGAGGAATTAATTCTTTCATTTTATCCGCCAGATTACGGCCTTTTTGCACCGCATGATCACGATGGATAATTGCCGCCAATGCGTCGACTTTATCGCCATTAATTAAGATATCAAGCTTAACTAGTGAAGCTATTTGAAACCGTGTAAAACTGTAATCCAGAGAAGCGAAACCACGACTCACTGACTTCAGACGGTCAAAAAAGTCCATGACCACTTCACTCATAGGCAAATCATAACTTATAGATACCTGACCACCGATAAATTGCATATCTTTTTGTACTCCGCGTTTTTCAACACAGAGCGCAATCACATTGCCCACATAGTCTTTAGGTACCAGTATATTGGCCTCGCAGATTGGCTCGCGCATTTCATCAATCGCTGCCGGATCTGGCAAATTAGATGGATTAGAGATATACAGGGTCTCAGCCTTATTGGTAACAATTTCATAAACCACCGTAGGCGCGGTAGTAATAAGATCAAGATCATATTCCCGCTCTAGACGCTCCTGAATAATCTCCATATGCAGCATACCCAAAAAGCCGCAACGAAAACCAAAGCCAAGAGCATCAGAGCTCTCGGGCTCATAAAATAGCGATGCATCATTGACTGCTAACTTGGCCAATGCCTCGCGAAAATCTTCAAAATCATCAGAATCAACGGGGAACATACCCGCATAGACCTGTGGCTTAACTTTCTGAAATCCTGGTAATGCCTCAGCTTCAGCACTACTCATATGAGTGATAGTATCGCCTACAGGTGCACCCAAGATATCTTTGATACCGGCAACCATAAAGCCAACTTCACCCGCTTTGAGTACA
>MDTB01093896.1_pt1 | contig 19035 bp, 19 predicted proteins | sample 811161 | NCBI WGS metagenome assembly MDTB01 (sample SAMN05326650, study PRJNA326480) | marine metagenome | isolation source: seawater | place: Mediterranean Sea | collected 2009
CAACACCATCACAATTTCTACTTCAGACATCATAGACCATTCTGGACTAAATTGATGCTTGTAATAAATTATAAATCGATGAAAATCTAGCTTTCCATCACCATCATTTGCCTCCATGTCATAATGCATTTCACCATAACCACCAATAGTAGTTGTTGGCTCAAAAAACTCATCTGACAAAGCAAAACATACTATAGAAACTAATAGTAACAATTTTTTCATTATTTCTCCTTTTTTATATTGTTTTGATAATAATGAGAATCATTATCAATATTGTATTATAATGAGAATCATTATCAATAACAAAGTTTTTTTAATTGCTAATAAAAAAAATATAATTTGAAAAATCTAAAAGGCTACTTAATATTCTATTCAATTTTTATTAAAATCTGGAGAAAATATGAAAAAATCAGGTTATTATCGCTTCCCTACTATTCACAAAAACAATCTGGTTTTTGTTTGCGAGGACGATTTATGGCTTTATAACATCAAAGACAAAAGCCTAAGTCGCCTAACCTCAAATCATGGACCTGTATCATGCCCTAGAATTTCACCAGATGGAAAACATATTGCTTTTACTGGCACAGAAGATGGCGATATGGAAGTATATATAATGCCACTTTTAGGAGGAGAATCTAGAAGATTGACTTATTTTGGATCTCATGTAAAAGTTGTCGGATGGAAAAACAACAAAGAGGTTTTATTTTCTAGTAATTATGGAATGCCATTCCAAAGAATGTCTGATATCTATTCAGTTAATATTAATGGCAGCTTCCCATCGTGCCTATCTTTCGGTATGGGCAATGATATAGCAAAAGACAACACATCTATTATACTTGGTAAAAACACTGCTGATCCTGCTAGATGGAAAAGGTATCGTGGTGGTACGGCTGGTGAAATTTGGATCGACTTAAAAGGCAAAAATGACTTTAAAAAGTTACTAGATATTAAAGGCAATCTTGCATCACCTATGTTGATTGGCAAAAAAATATTTTTCATATCAGACCATGAAGGAATTAGCAATATTTATTCTTGCACAAAACTTGGAAAAGAGATTGAAAAACACACCAATCACAAAAATTATTATGCACGCAATGCATCAACAGATGGGTCTACAATTGTATATCATTCAGGTGCAGATATCTGGAAATATGATATTAAATCATCTAGCAATGATATAATAGATATTGATTTTAGAAGCCCCATGATTCAAAAAAGTCGTAAATATGTGAGCGCTCAAAATTACCTAGAAAGCTATTCTTTAGATAGTCAAAACAAAATGTTATCATATACATCTAGAGGCAAGTTTTTCACTATGGGAAATTGGGATGGTCCCGTATTTCAATTGGGTAAAAAGCATGGTGTACGATACAGGCTTCCTCAATTCTTTAAAAATAATGAAAAAGTTTTAGTTTTTAGCGATAAGAATGGTGAAGATCAGATTGAAATTCATCATTTCAATGGTACTAAAAAAATAAAAACATTAAATCAATTAAATGTAGGGAGACCTTATGATGTAAAAATATCTCCTAAAGAAGATAATGCTTTAATATTAAATCATAAACACGAACTATTGCTCCTTAATTTAAAAACCAATGAGCTGAAAAAGCTTGACCAAAGCAAACATAGCCCTATTAATGGAGTAGACTGGTCTCCTGATGGAAAATATATTGCTTATGATTGCTCATTAAATAGAAGAAGCTCTGTAATCAAAATATATGATATCAAAAAAAATAAACGTCATACCGTTACAGATCCAATTCTAAGTGATTTTCAACCAGTTTTCGATCCATCTGGGAAATATTTAACTTTTTTATCGGGCCGAGTTTTCAATCCTGTATATGACAATCTTCAGTTCGATTTAGGCTTTCCATCTGGTATTAAACCATATATCTTAACTTTAAGTGCAGATACTCCAAGTCCATTTTTAAAAGAATTTGAGCATAAAAAAGAAGTCAAAAAAGATACGAAAAAACTAGTTGTCAAGATTGATTTCAAAGGAATCAAAAACAGAATTATTTCTATTCCTGTACCTGAAAGAAGATATCAAGAAATAGGATTCAGTGAAAATAAAATATTTTATTCTTTTGGACCTATAAAAGGATCTTTAAGCCCCGGCTGGTATGATATACATAATAATCCTCAAAATTCTCTTAAATATTTTGATTTATTGGAGCTAAAAGAAAACGACTATTCTTTTGGTATATCTGATTTCAGTCAATCTCGAGATAAAACAAAATTATTAGTTGATTTTGGAGAAAGAGTGAGATTACTAGATGCAAAAACAGCTCCTTCAAAAGACATCCTATCTAATGAACAAGCTAACAAAACAAGTGGACTTATTAATTTTGAAAGAGCTAAAGTTGAAATTATTCCAACCCATGAATGGCGCCAAATGTATGCTGAAGCCTGGAGATTACAAAGAGACTACTTCTGGGTAAAAAATATGTCTGGTATTAATTGGAAGAAAATCTTCTCTCGATATGAAAAATTAATAGATAGAGTAGGAACTAAAAGTGAATTTTCTGATTTAACTTGGGAGATGCAAGGTGAACTCGGAACATCTCATGCATATGAATTTGGAGGAGACTATAAACCTACGAGATCTTATAGATTAGGACATTTAGGAGCTGATTATAAACTACATAGTAAAGGTTATGAAATTACAAATATTATAAAAGGAGATACTTGGACAGACTCTTTACAACCTCCATTATTTAGACCTGGTCTAAAAATTGAAAAAGGCATGGTTATAACTCACATCGATGGCAACAAGTTATCTAAAACATATTCTCCAAATCATGCGCTTGTAAATAAATCTTCTAGTGAAGTCGTGCTAAAAATATTTAATCCTATTAAAAACAAAAGTGAATCTGCTAATGTTAAGACAATTATTAGTGATCAAAATTTACGATACAGAGATTGGGTTGAAAATAACAGGCAATACGTTCATAAAAAAACAAAGAATAAGGTAGGTTACATTCATATACCTGATATGGGCCCAGAAGGCTTTGCTGAATTTCATCGTTATTTCTTAACAGAACTTGATTATGATGGATTAGTAATTGATGTTAGATTCAATGGCGGTGGTCATGTATCTCCATTAATATTGAGTAAGCTAGCTAGAAAAAGAATTGGTTATGATTTGACCCGCTGGATGGGAGATGAACCCTATCCTGGAGAATCGGTAGCTGGTCCAATGATTGCAATAACTAATGAAAATGCTGGATCAGATGGTGATATATTTAGTCACTCATTTAAATTAATGGGATTAGGGAAATTAATTGGCAAAAGGACATGGGGAGGAGTTATTGGGATATGGCCTAGAAACGCTCTCGTAGATGGTACATTAACCACTCAACCTGAATTTTCATTCTGGTTTAAAGATGTTGGCTGGAAAGTTGAAAATTATGGAACAGATGTAGATGTTGAGGTTAATAACTTACCAAAAGAATATAAAAAAAATATAGATACTCAGCTAGATAAAGCTGTTGATATGGTTCTGAAAGATATTAAAAACACGAAGTTAGTTAAACCAAACTTTAGAAATAAACCAAATCTAAAATTGCCCTATTAGTTATACTTTATTTTAGTACCATTGTCAAATACAACAAGCAAGAATTTTAATTTAACTTTTAAGTTATTTGAATTTACAGGACCTATTATTTTGTCATATATATCATCATTCTCAAAAGTATCTTCCCAATAATAGTAAGTATCCATTTTATTTGATTTTTCAGGATTTATAATAATATCATCCTTAACAATTGATTCATGTAAAATTTCATCAAATGCATCTACTAAAGAAAACTTATATTTTATTGCAACAATTTGTCTGTCAGAGTTATTTCTAAACTGAAAAAAGCCTCTTACATGAGAATTGTATGGTTTCTCATCTCTACCAAAATGCTTTTCATGACTTTCAAACCTTGCTCCTAAAAATTCAACTAGATTATATTTTGCAACCTCAGCTGGATTCTCAAATTTCCATGTTCCATCATTATGTAAAACAACTTTCTGACCATCTTCTGTAGTTGCAATAATGCTTGGAAAAAACAAGTTCCAAACAAACATTTGTATAATTATATGACAATACTTTTTCATAGTTAATAATTATCTAATTTAATAAAAAATAAATCCCCACAAAACAAAACAAATCTTTTCAATTTTTGAAATTTAAACTATATTAAAAATCAATTTTTGAAGGAATTTGGTGAGAATCCAAAGCTGACGCGCAACTGTATTTTTTTAATAAGCCAGACACTTCATCTTAACTACTAACTTTCGCGATTAAAGTTATAATTTTTTATAAATCTTTTTGCGATTAAAACATATAGGAGAATAAATGTATTACTTAAAATATATTTTTTTAGCACTGCTATTTTTTGGATGTGAAAACAATCCAACAACCAGCACAGATGAAAACAATTTTTGGGTTTTTGTGGCTAACGAAGGTGCTTTTAGCTGGGAAGGACCAACCAACACAGGTACAATAACCATGATTAATTCATTAGGCGAAGCAATAGAAACAGAACAATTAGGAGATATTGTACATGCTCTAGAAGTTTACAATAATAAGCTTATAGTATCTGTGAACAACAGTCAAAAAGTATTATTATTTGATATAACAGAGCAAGGGATTAGTAATAAAGTAGAAATACAAACTGGAGGTTTATCTCCAAGAGAAATAGAAATCATTGGAGATAAAGCATATATAACTTTCTGGGATCCTGATTACAATGTATATCTAAGCGAACCCGGATATATTAAAATTTTAGATCTTAATACTAATCAATTTGAAGAAACAACCATTCAAGCTGGAATTATGCCTGAAGGAATGATATATGATTCTAATTTTTTATGGGTTGCAAATAGTAATGAATCAGATGTAAGTAAAATTGATGTAAACACTAATTTAGTTGTTGAATCAATTGAAGTAGGTAGAGGGCCACAAAATTTAGTAGTCAATAGTGGTGACATCTATATTTCTAGAACATTCTATGATACTGAATATGATCCAATTGACGGAAGCTATTTAAATACAACAACAACACATGGATCATCGAAAATTTCAGGGTCCGATGTAAATATTTTAAATTACGGTAGCGGCGTTGTATGCGGTGGATCTGTTTTAAACTACAATGGTCAAGTATATAGATCATATGATGGCGGAATATTTCCAATTAATGAAAACTTAGAGCTTCAATCAGACCGAATTGGAAATTACAACCAAGATGATGTTTATCATGTTGAAGTAATTAATAACAATATTTGGTTTGCCCTAAGAAACTCTAATGAACCTGGCACAATAAAAGTTGTTGATTCAAATAATTTAGAATTAATGAATTATGAAGCAGGTATAAATCCAGGTGACTTTGCGATATGGAGTAAATAAATTATATTAGTAAAATTTAATTATAAAAAGCCTCACTTAATTAGTGGGGCTTTTCTTTTTATAAAATAAAAAGTAAATTCAACAATAATTTTAATCAAGGAGAAAACCATATGAAAAAAAATAACCAATTTATTTTAGGCCTTACATTTGGCTTTGGACTCTTTTTATTTATGGGACAAAGCTACGATTTATCATCTAGATATCTAAAAAATGATGAAGTGGGTAGATTTCAAGGCTTTGGAAGAGATCATGCAAATCGCTACTTAATTGATACTAAGACTGGTCAAATGTTCTGGTATGACCACAGAACAAGTAAAGGATGGATTTATGAAAAAAACTCAGATGCTTTATTTTTTGAAGATAAGTAAATTAGATAATTGCTATGATAAAAATATTTCATATAATATTATTTTTTTTTATTCTCAATATCAGTTTATCAAATAGCTCACATTGGTTATTAGAAGTTGATTGCGACAAAAATTCTAATTTTTTTGAAATTAGAACATTTAATACTTATAATATTAATAATTGTAATGAAAAAAATGAATATTGTGGAGAATATACCAATCTAACATATCACTCAATCTTTCATGAAAATAAAGAAATCCATAATGATTGCAACCTAATGGGTAGAAACCTAGAATATAGCTTAACACCTGTAAATATGGGCGGTTCATCATACGATACTACCCCTTACTTTATAATTAATATTAATATAGATGGGCGTAATGTAATTAAAGAAGTACCTCTATATCCTAGCCCTATCTACAAAAAATCCTTTTGGGGTCTTAAAATTTCATCAATTATATTTAATGGAAATTCTGCTCATATTCAAATATCAATATCAGATAATGAGCTCTATGAGAGTACCAATGATAACAAAATAAAACCGCTAATTCATTGGCTTTGGGATTCTGATTACATATCTGCTTTTGATCCTGACTGGTCTACTTCATGGAAGCCTTTAACAGAGAATGATATTTGGGATGAGATAAGATTCCAAAACTAATTAATGAATTATAAAGTTTATTTTTTTTGGATTACTCTAATAATATTATGGAATTTTGGATTCCCAAACGCGACACCGATATGGGATGTAATTATTGCAATAGTATTATCTATGGTAAATACTTTATTGATTAGAAAAGCTGATGAGAAAATCTAGCACTATATTTCTAATATTTATTTTATTAACTAGCTGCAATAATAAAGGAATAAAAACAGGTAAATCATTGTATTTAGAAAATGCCTGTAACACATGCCACTCAATCAATGGTGATAGAATGATAGGCCCAAGTTTTAAAAATCTTTACAACAAAAAAAGATTTCTAATTAACGGCGACGTAATAATTGCAAATAAAGACTACCTTATTGAATCAATTTTATATCCAGAAAAACATATTGTAAAAAGCTACCCTAACCTTATGGGTTCTTATAAAAAAATTCTCACAACAGTTGAAATTGACTCATTAATTGAATTTATAAAAAATCAGAATTAATTACTTTTGAATGCAAAAAAGCCCTAGGAAAGGGCTTTTTCAAGAGGAGGTTTTTTTGTGTCTTTAAATATTATACAATGAACATATAATTTTGTTCCCATAGACTTGAAAAAAAGTATAAAAATTTTTAAATTTAACTGTCTAATAATATAAAAATAATTATAATTAAGGAGATTTGTCACAATGCGCATCAGACTTTTTTTATTGTTTTTTATAAACTTTTTGTTATCAACTCAAATTATAGAAAAAATAGATTTTCACAAAAATGGTACCATAAAAAAAGAAGAACATTATTTGTTAATCAAAGGGAAAAAAGATATACTTAAAGTTGTGTATTATTATGAAAATGGGAAAATTAAAAGCGAACAATATTATAATAACTCGAAAAAAAATGGTCCTTTTATAAGTTATCATGAAAACCAACAGAAATATATAGTTGGAAAATATAATAGTGGATTTAAGAATGGAAAGTGGACAGAATATGATACGGATGGCTGGTTAAAAAAAATAACAACCTATAAAAATGGTCGTCCAATAAAGAAAGTTAACTTTCAGGAAGATACTAATTTTACAGATAAATAATACCTAATGAATCAATAAACTTTCAAATTCTTTTTTGGGCAATGGCCTGCTAAAAAAATAACCCTGAAATTTACTACACTCTTTTGATATGAAAAAATCTAACTCTTTTTGTTCTTCAATTCCTTCAGTAACGATATCAAGATTAAGGTTATTTGCTAAGTTAATTATTGAATTAGAAAGTACTTTCTTCTGATTGTCTGAATTAATATTTCTAACAAAAGATTTATCTATCTTAATTGAATCAATTGGATATTCATGCAAATAACTTAATGAAGAATATCCCGTACCAAAATCATCAATTGAAATCTTTAAACCTAAGTCTTTTAGCTTTTTCATTTGGTTAATATTATCAGCCAAGAAAGTACTCTCTGTTATCTCTATAACAATTAATTCTGGAGAGACACTAAACTCTCTTAATGTTTTTTCTATCAAAGAAACTAAATTTTTTCTTTCAAATTCACGTGGAGAAAGATTAATCGCCGCTGTTAATTTTATATGATATTTTTGATTCCATTCACTTACTTGCTTTATCACATTTCTAACCACAAATTCGCCTATATTAAAAATACAATTTGTTGATTCTGCTGTTGGAATAAAAACAGATGGCATAAGCAATCCTTTTTCTGGATGCTTCCATCTTATCAATGCTTCAAAGCCAATTACATCATTTTTATTAGAATTAATTTGAGGCTGATAATAAATCTCCCACTGTTTTTTCATTACTGCTTCTTTTAATTCTTCATTAATCCCATAATTAGATATAATTACATCTTTCATGTATTCTTCGAAAATAAAAAACTGATTTTTTCCATTTTCTTTAGCTTGATGCATTGCAATATCTGCATCTCTACACAGATCATAAATATTATCACTATGAATAGGGCAAACACTCACACCAATGCTACATGTAATATTTATTTCTTTATTATCAAATTTTATTTTAGTACAAACATTATTTTTGAGATCAGACACAATTTTTTTAATATTTTCAATACTCTTACAATCAGAAGCAATCACAGTAAACTTATCAGCACCCCAATAATATATTCTAAAATTATCTGATTTTAATTTAGATAAGTTATAAGATACCTTTTCAATTATTTGATTTGAAAGATAGTCTCCATAAGTATCATTAATTATCATAAAATTATCAATATCTATAAAAAAACATGACAACATAGATCTATTTTCATTAATAATTTTTGACCCATGTTCATAAAAAAGACTTTTATTTGGAAGTTCTGTCAAAGGATCATAATAAGTTAAGTGCTCCACCTCTTTAATGTGCTGAAAACGGTCAATAGCAAGCGCCAACTGCTCAGAAATAAATCTCATTATTTTTACATGTTTTTGGTTAATTGATATATTACTATCATAATTTTGGATTACAATTAATCCTATTGTAACTTGATTAAAATCTTTAAGAGGAACTCCTAGCCAATGGCTAGGAGTTGAACCGATAGCTTCTATATCACCATTTTTAACTAATTTTTTATAATCAGATGAATTAATTAACAATTCTTGCTCTAACTTTAAAGCATAATTTGTAATACCTTTCCCTTTAGAGAACTTCTCCTTAGGAGGCTGATCTTTTATGTCATTATAATATGGAAAGGTAATTAAATCCAGCTCTCTGTTTAAAAGAGCGACATAATAATTTTTTATATCCCATGATGATTCAATAATATCAGCCAACTCTTCAAAGATTATATTAAGATTTTGAGAGTCATGTATTATGCTAGATATTTTTAATAAATTACTTTCAATATTTGAAGTAGATAATCCCATCATAAGAATTCTAATACTAAAAAAAATAAAATTGAATAATTATTTTATTTCAAAATGTAACTTATTATAAAATAAATGGAATAATTGCTTTTCTATTTTTAGGATAATCTGGAAACTTATTTAAATACCAACTGTGATTTGAAATTGATCTTGGAACCAGATTGAAAACAGTCCATAATAAAAATAATAACGCTGGAATAGATCCTGTCATGATAAAGAAACCTAACCATTGAATGATTTCACCTAGATAATTAGGGCAAGATACATAATTATATAGAAACCCATTTGGAATTTTATACGTGTTGTATTTTCTTTTAATTCTTATAAGAATATTATCAGATTTAAAATTAATTACTGCGCCCAAAAAAAATATAATTAAACCTATAATTAAATTTAATTCATTTATATAACTCCATTCATAAGAAGCAATACTCCCAAAATAATAGCCATTAATAAAACCATTTACAATGTTAAAAAAAATAGCTGAAACAACAATTATTAAAGGGCACGTAGAGGTTTGAATCTGACGAACAGGGAAAATTATAGATCTATTAAAATAATGTAAATTCCATAAAAAAAAGAAGACCCATGAAAATAATTTCAGATTTAAATCTCCAGTTAAAAAAAAATATGAAAAAACTATAGGAGATGTTATTTCTTGAATAATCCATCCCCATTTAAATGATATACTCGGTCCCCAAGAATGACTGTTGAATTTACCATATGGTGCAGAAAATTTAAGCAATGTAAAAAAAATAAATAATCCAAAAACTCCCCAAGGAAGAAGAGTGTAGTTATAAATATCATTTAACATATGCTATTAATTATTAATTACTAAACAACCTAAATTGTAATAATTTTTAGGTGAAGCCTTTAAATCATATTTATTAACAATATCTAAAACAATTTTTTTCATATAATTAGAGTTCCCCGTAATAATTTCTATTGGCAACTTATCTAAATTACTATCAATAAAAGTAACCACAAGCACCTTAGCACTTTCATGAGATATTCCATGCAAATCTAAACTTTTCATAATTTTTAATAAATAAATGGAATAAATTTATAAGTAGTACTCTTATAATTATCGAATCCTTCATATCTTGATAATGATATATCTTTTTTATTCATATTTGGAATCCATACAGCAAAAATAAATAGACCTAAGACTATAAATGGAATCCAATTACAAGATATAGCTATAAATCCCAAGTATATTAATAATTCTCCAAGGTAATTAGGATTTCTTGTTTTTAAAAAAAACCCATCCTTAATCAATGTATTGGGATTCAATTTTAAATGAGTATACTTTTGCATATCTGAACCAAAGTGTAAAAAAACTCCTAAAACATAAATAAAAATACATCCCAGTAAATAAAAGTTGCTCGGATTTAATATTAAAATAAATTGTTCAAATTTATAAGGAGTAATAATAACAATTGGAGCAATCCAATATAAAGATAAACCTAACCAAATTAAAAGACCATACGATAAGCTTGACTTCTTTTCCCATTGCCTATCAGGGAAAATCAAACTTTTACTTATCCATAATATGCCATAACTTCCATGTAGCGCTAAGTAAGCAATAGCAAAAATATTGTCCCATTGATAATAGAAAATAATAAGAAAAAAAATAAAAAAAGGAGTAATTCCTTTATGACTATCAATAAAAAATTTTTGCTTTAATTTCATTACTTTATTTTATTTTTTATATCTGGAGATAATGGGTCAATAGCAGACCCCCAAAAACCAACCAGCAAACCATCTTTATCTATTAAATACTTACAAAAATTCCATGTAGGTTTTTTACTATTCCAACCATTTTCTGATTTATCTGATAACCATTTATAAATAGGATGAATATTTTGACTATTACCTTTTACTGAAATCTTTTCAAAGATATCAAACTTAACACCAAAATTAACTTTACAAAAATTCTTAATTTCTTGATTTGAACCTGGCTCCTGATTTAGAAAATCATTAGATGGAAAAGCTAATATTGCTAAATCTTTTTTATGTTCTTTATATAATTTTTGTAGCGATTCATATTGCGGTGTATATCCACACTCTGAAGCTACATTGACTACTAATATATATTTATTTTTATAATTATCCATTGAAATTATTTCACCATCAATAGTTTTTGCTGATAAATCATAAAATAAAGATAAGGGTTTTGTTCCCTTCAGATTAACATCTTTTCTTTTCATACAGCTAACAAAAATTAATCCTGAGATCATTAACAAAAGAATAATACCAAAAATAGTTTTACTTAACATTCAATTAATCTCCTCTGCCTTTTTTAAAACTGATTTGAATAAATTAATGATTGAATATGAATTCAGATAGTCATTTAAATAGTCTGATATGCTGCCAGCTGAATCCATATACAAAGCATACGAAACCTGACTAAAATTATCTGACAGATATTCTACCTCCCAAAAACCCGCACCTTCTTGCATGTAAACTGCATCTGAATTTTTATTTATAATTTTTTGTATTTCAGAATCTGAAAGAGTTTCTTCAATAGGTAATAAAACCCATTCTACATTTTTATTTGATATTTGATTTAAAATGAAAATATAATGACGGTCACTCATAAATGGTATTGGAATAGGAAAATGATTATATGCATAAACTGACTTATTATCTTTCTTAATTATAGATGACGTTACTTTTTCATTATTCATGATTTCGGGATACTCAGATACATTCATAATAACATTCATAATATTTTCTGATTTAGATTTAACAACTTTTTGAACCTTAAGGGCGTTTATTTTTTTATTATTTATATTTTTTTCATATACAAAAACACTATCAGCTCTACTGCTAATTAAAAACCAGCCCTCAGATTCTTTTAAATGACTTAGAATCTTAAAGTTCTCATCAAAATTGTTATTTGACAACATTAAAGATATCAATAAACATATATAACATTTGAACATAGTACTTATTTAGCCCTTATATTTTTAGCAGGATTACCCTTCCAAATTTGTTTAATACCTGTCTTTGTTCTTTTTTTTAAAACTGATTTTGTTGCAATTATAGTTTGATCTCCAATATCACATCCAGGCCATACTAAAGCATGTGCTCCAATTGTACACTTTCTACCAATTTTAACTCTTTCAAGAATTAATTTCCCTCTTTCATAGGTATGACAGTTTATACTAGAGCCTCCTCCTATAACAGAGTTATCTCCAATATTAAGAAGCCAGGGATCATTTATATTTAATGTATTAAGCTGAACATTTTTTCCAATTTTTGCACCTACTAATCGAAAATATATAACATTTAAAAATGATGGCGTTATAAAATCTAAAAAAATCAAATTAACAAGCTTTAAAAAAGCTCCACAGAATCCCCATCTTATGCTATTAAAAGAAGCCAAAGGATATATACCTGGAGGTGGCTTAATTGGAAAAACTCTAAAAATAATTCCTACAATCAATATTAATGAAATTCCAAATATAAAAAAACAAACAACAATAATAAATCCTATAAAAAAACTGCTAATAAAGTATGACGAATTTAGAACTAAATCTGTTTTTGATGCAAAATTAAAAAATAAAATCGAAGGCGTAATACTTAAACCATATACAATACATGCAATGAAAATAAAAAGTATAGTTAATAAAATCTGTAATAGCGGAAATATTTTTTTCATATCTAAAAAACCATATTATAAATTATTTTAATTTTAACGATTTATAAATTTAAATAAAAACATTTTGGAAAAATCTTAATTTTTTACGATTATTAGATATGCCTAAGAAAATAAATCTTCAAAACAATTTCCTTATAACGATGCCTCATTTATCTGAAAGTGTATTTGATAAAGGAATTATATACATATGTGAGCATAATAATGATGGTGCTATGGGTATAATGATAAATAAACCTATCCCAGATATAGGTAGATTGCTCAAAAAAATGGACCTTAAAGAAATCAATCCCAGCTTAAGTGTCTACCTCGGTGGTCCTGTTGATATTGGTAAAGGATTTATAATACACGAGAAAGGCTACCAAACCAATGGTACATTAGAAATATCTAAAAATATTTCTCTAACATCAAACTCAAAAGTTATTGGAGATATATTGGAAGGTAATGGTCCTAATAACTATAGGTTTGCATTAGGATACTCTGGGTGGGGTCCTGGTCAACTAGAAGATGAACTCAAGCAAGGAGATTGGCTTCTTCTTCCTGCAGATAAAAACTTAATATTTAATACTCCCGATAATCTAATGTGGGAGATAGCTTGTCAAAAATTAGGAATAAATTTAAAAAATCTCGGTGGCACTGCTGGAATCAGTTAAAAATTTAAAGAGTTAATTTAAAAGAATTTAATAAAATACCAGGACACATATTTCCTCCTAAACTTCTCTGACTATAAGTGCCTACTGATGGAACAAACTCTAATTCTTTACCTACAGATTCTAAACTACTACCAAAAAAATCGTAAAAACTATCATCAAATCTCATGTTTTCAATAGGAGCAACAATTTCTCCGCTTTCAACCCAAAAGCAAGCATAACGTGTCATACCTGTTATCCGTCCTCCTAAATTATCGCTCCAATTAAGATAATGAAGATTGCTAAGATATAAGCCTGTATCTAATTCTTCTAAAATATTCTGATCTTTTAAATTACCAGGATTTATTTTTGGAGACCTTAAATATTCACCATCATCAGCATAATTTGATTTGAGATTATATTCTTTAGCTGTACGCGAACTAATAAGCGTATTTATAAGAATCCCACTATCAATAATATTTAGTACTTTAGGAGAAATTTCTCCCATTGAATTAAATCTCGGAACTAAACCCGTAGTAAAATCTTCACCCATTGAGAAACAACCTGCTAAATTATTTTTATTTCTTAGTTTAATTAATGCACTTTGTCCTTGTTTAATAGAAGACTCTCCTACTCCATTCCATGAAAACATGTCAAGTATATCAGATACTCCTGCTGGTGCAATATATGTCCGATAATTTCCAGGCTTAACTTTAATAGCATCTCTATTTAAAAGATTAAGTTTAGCCTTTGATTTCTTAATATAATCTTCATATTTATCTTGATTCCAATCTGTACCAGCGAAAGTTCCTTTAACCATTCTCTCATCCTTAGTTACTAGAGAAAAATCAAATGAATACGTATCTGTTTCAAACCAATGAAATAACCCGAAAGAATTAGAACATCCTCTAAAAATATTTCCTGAGGCCCAAATCCCTGATAAATCTACATCAACTATACTTGGACTTAATGACTTAACTATATCTTTTGATTCTAATAGTTGACCTGAATTGACTTCAATTAAAGATTCATGATTTGAAGGCATAACCAAAAAAGGATCTATTGGTAGCTGAACAACCTCTTTTTTAAGCCTTTCCAATTCATCAGAAGCTCTTTTTGTATCAACATTATAATCATTAGAAAGAGTTATACCTCCATGACATATTCTACTATCATTAATCAAAGATAAAGAAAGGTTTGTGTCAACAACATTTCCTATTTGACGAACTTTTGACTGATTAAATCGGCAAAAATTACTTTTTTCTCCAGATACAGATAGAGTTAATACTTCATTTTTAGTTACTAGGCTAAACAAATACTCTGATAATTTTTTAAAATTCTCCTGCATTCTATGCTCCTCCAAAAACTTCAATATTTTCAAACAAACATGCCGGTGTAGCATGCCCAACTCTTATTACTTGATTCGGCTCACCTTTACCGCAATTAGGTGTTCCAAAAACCTCAAATGTAGATTTGTCTCCTACCATTTTTAATTTATTCCAAAAAGGTGTCGTTACTGCTCTATAATTTGGATTTCTTACTGTTTTTGTTAGTTTTCCATTTTCTATTAATTTTCCATATTCCATTCCAAATTGAAACTTGTTACGATAATCATCTATAGACCAGGATCTATTTGTTTCTACATAAACTCCTTTTTCCACTGAAGATACCATGTCTTCAAAACTAGAATTTCCGGGCTCCAAATTCAAATTGGCCATCCTATCAATAGGAGCTCTATTCCATGAACATGCTCTAAAATTAGCAACCGCAGGAGTTTTAGAACGTGCTTGACTTTCCATGCCTCCAAGTCCTCTTATTAATAAGCCATCTTTAATCAAATATTCTTTTTTTGCTTCCATGCCACCATCATCAAAAAGATATGATGCCATTTCATTCGGAATAGTTGGGTCAAAAGTGATATTCATTATGTCTGATCCATACTTCAGATTACCAAAATCATTTAATCTTACAAAACTCCAACCTGCATAATTTCTTTCATCACCTAAAATCCTATCAATTTCTAAAGCATGCCCTATACTTTCATGAATTTGCAGTACCATTTGACTTGGAGCTATAATAATATCCATTTTTTCATTAGGACACTCTTCAGCTCTAAGAAGATCAATTGCTTCGCTTAATATTTTTTCACAATTACTCATAACAAGATCTTCATTTAGAGCTTCAAGTCCCATTTGATGACCCATTCTACCCATAGATCTTCTTTGAATAACATCACCATCTTTTACATTAACCGCTTGATCTGTAATTAATATTATAAACTTTTGATTTGCATTGCTACCATTGGTGCAAACATAATTAAATTCTGTTTCAACAATCATTGCCATAGAGGTAGCAGATATAACCTTATCTGAACTCCTTAAAAATTTATTTGACTTTACAAGAATCTCATTAATTTCTCCTGCAGATAGAGCAGATACATCTTTGACATATGGTGATTCGTAACTACCTATAGCCTTAGGCCTAACATCTGGGGAAAATTTAAACAAGGAATTATTAGCTGCAGACTTTGAGTTTTCTAAAGCTTGCTTTGCGGCTTTATTTATTCCCGATAGACTCAAATCATTAGTTGCAGAATATCCAAATTGACCATTATCTAAAACTTCAATCATAATGCCATGAGAATCCACCCTAGTATTTGACTGAGGATTTAAATCTCTTATAAATCGATAAGTTTTACTCTCTCTAACTTCTCTAAGACCTACCCAGTCTGCTGAAACATCTAAATGGTTAATATAAGAACCTAATTCTTTCATTTTTCAACCTCCATGATATTTTAAATATATGAATGAAATAAGTATACCTCCCATTTGTTTTTAATATTTCTAGAATTTATAATAAATCGGTAAGTTAGGTGGAATTTAAAAAAACATTATAGAGGTCTTTATGATTATTAATTGCAAAAAAATTTATTTTTTAATACTTACAATGCTTTATTTAAACTTTATGCTTCCATTTAGCTATAAACCAACAGAAAGCACAAGCAATCCATTATTAAAAGATTCAAAAGAAGATGGTGGTATAGGATTTGAAGATATTTCAGAATCATTAGGGTGGGATACAAACCTATCTCCTAGACCATCAGGAGACCCCAATGCAATAAGAGGCGGAACACTTACAATGCTTGGAGGAGCTGAATACCCTACAACTTTCAGAGATATCGGCAAAGGAAGTAGATATCAGATAAATAGTTTAATGTCTGGCCTACAATATGAAGCACTACTTGGCTTTGATTATGAAAATTTAGTATGGGAACCTCTAATAGCAACTCATTGGAAAATATCTGAAGATAAATTGACCTACTGGTTTAGAATCGACCCTAATGCTAAATGGGCAGATGGCAAAGATATAACATCTAGAGATGTTGTATCATACTTCAAGCTTCTAATTGACGAAGGGCACAAAGATCCTAATGTAGCAATGATATACAACGAACTATTTGAAATCCCTACTGCTGAGACAAAATATATCGTTAAAATTGTTGCAAAAAAAGAGGATTGGAGAAGTTTTAGGTATGCCGCAGGGTTTACTCCAATGCCAAGTTATTACCTAGATAAAGTGGATGGCGCAGGATATATTGATAAATATGATTTTGCATTTATGCCAGGATCTGGTCCATATGAATATGATTATGAAAAATCTAAAAAAGGAAATGAAGGTTACATTGTGTTTAAAAGAAGAAATAATTATTGGGCAGAAGATTACAAACGCAATAAGGGACTTTATAATTTTGATCAAATCAAATTTATATTTATTGAAGATGAGAACCAACAGGTAGTAAGCTTTTTTAATGGTGATTATGACATCTATAATGTTGGAAGAGCTCAGTGGTGGGTAGAACGTTTCAATGAATCTAAAAATGAAATTGCTAATGGATGGGTTCAAAAATTAAAAGTATTTAATTATTTACCAAAAGGTCCATCAGGGATTGTCTTCAACACGCAAAAAGAACCTTGGAATAACATTAAAATTCGTAAAGCCTTTGCACATCTGTTTGATGTAGAAAAACTTAATAAAAGATTATTTTTTGATGAGTATGTACAACTTAATACTTTTTTCTTTGGTACTCCGTATGCAAACCCTAATAATCCCAAAACTGAATTTAGTCCTAAAAAAGCTCTTCAGCTTCTAAAAAGTGCTGGCTGGGACAGAATACCAGGCGATCAGTGGCTAACGAATAAAGAAGGCAAAATATTTCAATTTAATTTCCTGATATCACCTGGAGAAGAGCGAATATACTCAACTTTTCAAGAAGATTTAAAAGAAATTGGAATTAAAATGGAATTTGATCAACAAGACTACAATTCTACCTTTTCAACTACTATGAAAAAAGAATACGAAGTGACATCTCAAGGATGGACCGGAGGATTTTTTCCAAGCCCAGAAGGAATGATGCATAGCAAATATGCTGACAAAGTTGAAGTAACAAATATAACTTCTATGGCTATACCTGAGATTGATAAATTGATTGATAGCTATAATAAAGAGTGGGACGCTAAAAAAAGAATACCTATTGCACATAAAATTGACCAAATTGCAGTTGAAGCATATCATTATGCTCTTGGCTGGACATCACCTTATGGAGCTAGAATGCTTTACTGGAATAAATTTGGCGTTCCTAAAAAAGGAATCTCATTTGTAGGTGATTGGAGAAGTCCTATTTCAATGTGGTGGATTGATCCTTCAAAAGAAAATCAACTACAAAAAGCTCAAAATAACGAAACTAAACTGCCAAAAGAGAATGAAGTTATTGATTATTGGAAAGTACGATAGAATATGCTTAGCTATATAATTAGAAGAATACTACTTCTTATTCCAACCTTTTTTGGAACTACGTTTTTAGTTTTTTTTATTCTTCAGATAGCTCCTAGCGGTCCATTTGAACAAGCTTTATTAGATATAAAAAAAGCTAAAATGCAAAGCGGTGAAGCAGGTTCTTCAAGTAGCTCAAATAATTTTGGAGAAACTGAACTATCTCCAGAAATTTTAGATAAACTAAAAAGAGAGTTCGGCCTAGATAAATCCATCATTGTTCGCTATCTAATATGGCTAGGGTTTGCAAAAAAAGAATTAGAATATAAAGAAATTGATTTAAATCATCCTTTTAAATACACTACAAAACAAGTTGGATTTGAAAAAGGAATCCCAATATCTTTGCAAAAGTGGATTATTGTTACATTAGAAGACAATAAACCTATTATATATGAAACAATTACTGGTACAGACTTCCCTTTTGAAGGCTATAAATATATTGATGAAGTAGATCTTGGTAATGAAAATAATTGGATTAAATCAAATTGGAAAGTAGATCATAAATTAACCTCTGACAAGGTTGCCATTACGCTTAAAAAAAGGCAAGGAGTTATTACTGGCTACCTAGGAGAATCGAGCAAATACAAAGAGAGCGTAGGAAAGCTTCTTTGGGAACGAATTCATATTTCATCATTCTTAGGTATAACA
>MDTB01022744.1_pt1 | contig 19033 bp, 15 predicted proteins | sample 811161 | NCBI WGS metagenome assembly MDTB01 (sample SAMN05326650, study PRJNA326480) | marine metagenome | isolation source: seawater | place: Mediterranean Sea | collected 2009
AAGACTCTCAAACTGATCAATATGGTAGCAATAAGGTTCGCTAAACCCTCCGTCAGGTTTTCCATCTGCTCCTTTTTTCAACCACATCATTTCGGGCTCCGTACCTACGCGAAACTCGAGTCCATACTTCTTTTGAAACTCACCATGCATACGCTTGAGATTTCCACGGCAATCGGATGACAAGAACGCGCCAGGATTTTCTCTTTCTTCTCGATTCCTGAAGCAGACACAAAACACTCTCGCAACTCTTTTATCCCAAGGTAATTGGCAGAATGTTTCAGGATCTGGAATACCTACAAGCTCCATCGCTTCTGGCCCGTAGCCGATATATTCTCCATGTCGATCAGTGAACAGGTTGGCAGTAGAACCGTAAACAAGTTGAAATCCATTAGCTGCGGTTTTTTCCCAGTGATCAGATGGAATACCTTTGCCTACTATACGGCCTGTTACAGAAATAAATTGATAGTAAATATACTGTATACCCAGCTCCTTAATTTTTGAACGAACTTGTTTTACGAGCTCATCTCTACCAGGGGTTTTTACATATAATTCAAGGTCTGTTGGTTCTGTCATTCGAGTATCCTAAGAAGTTTGGCAATAGTATCTAGGTTGCTTAAACCTTACGGTGTTTTTTTGCGTATTGCAATGCGTTGTGCTGGTGCTAATATCCCTGTTTAATATCATGTTAGTTCAGGATTAAGAGTATCCTTTAATTAGACTTGAGTTAAGAAGCTCTGCCCTAGTCTCGAGTGGCGCAATGAGGAAAATTTTAATAGACGGATAGGTAGAATCATGGCTGAGAAAAAAAGCAAGGATGCGAATACCGAGTTATTGAATAGTTTGATTGACTCAGGCGTGACGTATGTCTATCCGGGGTTGTTTGACCATGATGCTGTGTGGCGATGTAAAAAAATTCCGTTGGACCAATTTTCAGAATTTTTAGCTAGCGGCTGGTCCTTTATTGATGCCCTGCCATGGTGGGGACCAAATGATACGGTCCGTGATGATAGGGCGTTCAAAAGTGAGATTTGTGAGTTTGACTTAAGTAGCATCCGTAATTTTCCTTTCGAACCTGATTCTGTCGCTATAGTCGCAGATTATGCCGGCGAAAATATCAACCGATCGGCTCGGTCAGTCCTCAAGGCTCAGATTGAGAAAGCCAGCGAAATGGGATTCGATGTATTAGGAGCAAGTGAATTTGAATTTATAGTGCTTAATCAAACTGGCGATGAGTTAAATGAATTTGGCTATGATTCAGTCACCGGATTCAGCCCAGAGAATCGTTGCTGGTCCGGAGTTCTTCCTAGCGCCTCTGCGGATCTGCTGGCGCGATATGAGGAAACCCTTTCCGATGGGGAAATCGATCTCCATCACATCTGTAGTGAGCTAGGACCCGGTTGCTTGGAGGCTAGTTTACCTGTCAAGCAATTATTAAGAGCAGCTGACGACGCAGCATTTTTTAAATTATTTACCCGATCTTTTTTTATTCAGGAGTCTAAAACTGCGTCCTTTATGGCCCAGTTATCCAATAATTTTCCAGGGCTTGGAGGACATCCGATTATATCGCTTCGGGATAGAAATACTGGCAAGCCTCTGCTTTTTAATCGCACTGGAAAACTGTCTGCTCTTGGTAAAAAATTTGTTGCCGGCATCGTTAGACTGATCCCTGAATTAACCGCGCTTTACGCGTCGAACATCAATTCCTACCGGCGCTATGCTCCTGGTAATTGGGCACCGAGAACGGCAACTTGGGGCTATGGTAATTATACCTGTGGACTCCGCTTAGTGCCTAAGCCCTTAGAGCAAGGGCGTCTCGAATTTAGGTTGCCAGGCGCCGATGTGAATCCATTTTCTGCGTTTTCAATGATGTTAGGGGCTGGCCTATATGGCATAAAAAATGACTGGAATTTGCCACCGGAAACTAAGAAAGTTGGAAGGGAGCAGGTTCACCCTGATGTGGGTATAGTCCCACGTAATTTGTTAGAGGCGGCCGAAGCTCTATCTGGAAGCGGGGTGGCTCGGGAGATATTTGGGGAAAAATATATTCAGCATTGTGTGGCATGTTGTATTCATGAAGACGAATATATGAGATCGCATGTATCCTCCTACGAGCGTGAGCGGTACTTACTCCATGTTTAGTGTGATAGTAGATAAAATCTGTTCGATTAAGATAGCCTGAGAGAGTAGAGAATATATGTTTAACTTTGAAATTACAGAGGAACAGATCCAGGCCTTTAATGAGGACGGATTTGTGGTTGTGGATCGCATTATTAGTGACGAAAATGTAGCTCTCTTGCGCGAACGACTCGACGTATTATTCTCGGGTGAATACGAGACCGGGATTGGCCCTGACGAGGTTAATTGGAAAAAGGAGCGAGATCCGATCGAGAATACAAGACAAATTTGTAACGGATGGAAGTCAGATCGGTATGTCGCGAGTGTTGTTTTAAGGCAAGATATCGGAAAGGCCTGCGCAGTCTTAGGTGGATGGCCAGGTACAAGAATCAGCCAAGATAACATTTTATGGAAGCCACCGGGAGGGAAGCCATTGGGATTTCATCAAGACTCGGCTTATGAACAATGGACGGCGATTCCTGAATGGGCGAGTTGTTGGATTGCCTTAGATGACACGACCGCTGAGGGTGGAACCGTCGAATATGTTAGGGGATCTCATCGTTGGGGGGAGTCGGGTATGATCGAAGAGTTTCATGCACCTAGTAATCCTGTGAAAGAGCTGGCTGAGGCAGCCTCTAATGCGGGTGTCGAAAAACCAGAGCGTGTTCCCGTGGTCGTGAAGGCCGGGGGGGGAGCTTTTCATCAGGGTTGGACTTGGCATGGATCGGATATAAATCATACACAGCGACCTCGTCGCTCAGTGGTGGCTCACTGCATGTCCTCTGAGAATCAATTCCACGACGATCGAGTCAGCAGTATCTACAGTCGTTATAAAAGATTTGGCGATAATGGTATGGATGAATCTTTTTTCCCCGTCACATGGAGAGTAGACGGATATCGTTCGAGCTTTATACAATCCTACGTAGAGCGAAAGATCGGCTGGGGACAGTGAGATACAGCGTTTCCCATACATTTTTTTTACTGCGGGTTTTAAATGAACAAAAGTTTTTTCACCAATCTCATCTCGGCTTCCATTTTTGCTATAGGACTTCTTGCATCAAGCTTTGGACTTCCTGACAGTTATTCTAAACTGCTGCAAATCACAGGGCTATTTGCACTATCTGGCGGCGTCACTAATTGGCTCGCGGTCCATATGTTATTTGAAAAGATTCCGCTTATTTATGGTTCGGGAGTGATTCCAAGTCGATTTGAAGATTTTAAGCTGGGGATCAAAGAACTTATCGTGAACGAGTTTTTTACTAGAGAGCAAATCGATCGTTTCCTCGCTGAAGCTGGTACCAATAAAATTGAAGATTTAGCCACGCAGGTTGATTTTGATCGTGTATATTTAGGGCTAGTTGAAGCTATCGAAGGATCATCTATGGGTGGAATGCTTAAAATGCTTGGTGGTAGGCCGGCATTAGAACCGCTACGAGAGCCTATGGTGGAAAAGTTAAAAGTAATATTAGCTGAAATAGTTGAGGAAAATTCGGGTGGGTTAGGCGCATCGGATCAGTTGATAGCGCAGATTGAGACAATTATAGAGCGTAGGCTAAATGAGCTAACGCCCGGGAAGGTTAAGGATATTGTGGAAAATATGATTAGGAAGCATCTGGGTTGGCTAGTGGTTTGGGGCGGAGTTTTTGGGGGGCTCATTGGTTTATTAGTAGGCGCCTCCGAAATTTCTCAATAAGTTAAAAATTTTTCATGATGCTAGCCTAATTTTTTTGAGTACTTTCGGTAGCTCCCCGTTTGAGTTATGGTTTCTGTAAAAGCTGTTTTCTATTTCAAGTGTCATACTCGTAATAGTGGTAGGTCGAAATCATTTGGTGCTGAGAGGCGTGCATTTTAGCTGAGGTTGTTCGATAAATGTTTTGGGTGGACGTAGATACTGGTGGGACTATGACGGACACGCTAATATGTGGTGGTGACAAGCCATTGTTAGTGAAGGTCGAATCGACACCTCATGATGTGACCGAGTCGTTCATAAAAAGTCTTGAAATGGCTTCAGAAATGTTGGAGTTCGAAGATTTAAGCAGTTTTCTCGAACGAGTGAGCTTTATTCGATGGACCTCAACTTTAACCTCGAATGTATTAGCAGAGCGCAGGGGGCCTAAGTTAGGATTGATTGTCAGCGACGGTCACGAAGCTGATTTATACGCTAGCAGCAAAACTGATATTGCCTCTGTGATCCCGTCTTTAGTGAGACCCGAGCATATAGCGGGGCTCTCTCATCAGTCAGATCGAACACAAGTAGTCACAGTAGTGAAAAGACTTCTCGATCAAGGTATTAGACGTATAAATATTTCTTTGAAAGGATCGTTTGAAAATAGTGATCTCGAGAGCGATATCTTGAAGATTGTTGGGGAACAGTTTCCGGATCATTTTCTTGGCTCTGTGCCTGCGTTAGCAGGTAGTGAAATGTTAATGAGTCCAAACGATATGACGCGCACCTTTTATGCTTTAATCAATGCATATGTTCATAATGCGTTAGCGAATTCGCTTTTTAAGGCTGAAGATTATTTGAAAATAGATATGGGTTGGCGAGGTGATTTGTTAGTAGGACATCTTAATGGAGGTGTGGCTAGGATAGGAAAGACTAAGGCGGTGGATACTATAGAATCTGGCCCTCTTTTTGGTACACACGCGTCTGCTTTCATAGCAAAAGATAATTGTATAAAAAAGGTACTTGCCGTTGATATAGGTGGTACGACCGGTAAAGCTAGTGCGATTAGTGATGGCCGCGTTGAGTTGCGTGCTGAAGGTTCAATTTTTGGCATACCTATCAGAAGCCCGATGCCCGTATTAAGATCAAATCCACTGGGCGGAGGGAGTATAGCCAGCGTTGAGGATGGTAAGCTTTCTTTAGGTCCTAAAAGCATGGGAGCGGCGCCTGGGCCGGCCTGTTACGGGCTAGGCGGATCGTCTGCGACTTTAACTGACGCCTTGGTAGTGCTGGGACTCCTTTTGCCGAATAATTTTCTAGGCGGGCGAAAATCATTAGACTTAGCACTTGCCACTTCAGCTATAGAAAAACATGTAAGCGAGCCTTTAAAGGTTGATGCGGAGACAGGTGCGCAAGCAGTTTTAGATTGCGCTGCGAAGATGATGAGTACTCTTGTTGAAGAGACGGCGCACGAGGTCGGTTGGCGGCATTTAACAGGTGTTGAGCTTTTTGCTTATGGAGGAAATGGACCACTTTTCGGAACGCTGATCGCAGATTTGCTGGGAATCAAAAAGGTTAGGTTGTTCGCTTTAGGGACCGTATTCTCTGCGTTTGGATCGGCTATCTCCGACGTTTTGCATGTGTACGAGCAGGCTATTTCCAGTGACTATTTTGAGGACCTGATTGGGATTGGTGATCGTCTTGCAGTACAAGCCCACAATGATTTGCGAGGGGAAGGTTTTGATCCGGAAAAAGCTATTTTAAGTTGGACTGGCTTGGATAAGACAGGAACTCATACTCAAGTTGATGGGGATATTAAACAAGCACTACCTGAGATTCTCGAGAATATTGAAAAGATAGCTGTCTTGCGTTTGGAGGCGCGGTATTCAGTAGGGCGGGTATCTTTACCAACTTTTCAGGGGACTGGGCGAGAGGAGTGGGAGGACCATAGCGTGAACAAAATTCCCGTCATACAACATGAAAATACTTATGGAAAAAAAATTGATGGTCCTTGTTTAGTAGATGGCGGTAATTTTACATGGTTTGTTTCCCATGATTGGAGCTTAGTTGTTGATAATAAAGGTGATGCGATTGCTGAGAGGAGCCCGAACGAATGAAAAAGCTTTTGCATGTTGGGGATAACTTGGATATTGACTTAGACACCGAACGGTGGATGTGTGGTAAGTGTCAGCATGATATTGGGTCTGCGTCGGACAACGTAAAAAAAGGCTTACTCGTACAAGAGAGAAATCCTACGGAAATACATCAGCCCCTTATAGACGAACCGTTTAATTTTGCTCCGAATCCTGAGTGGATACGTATTTTAGAATTCTATTGTCCCGGTTGTGGTTTGCAGATAGAAACTGAGTATCTGCCTCCCGGGCACCCCATCACAAATACTACTGAAATCGATATTAGGGATTTAAAGCGGCGCTTACGCAACGGTGAGTTGGTTCTAAATGATGGACATGTCTCCTTGGACGGAGGTGAAGAAGAGTGAAAAGTGTAGACATTGATGTCGGAGGTACTTTCACCGATTTAGTATTAACTTACGAAGAACGTCGTGTCATAGCAAAATCTCCTACGACTCCATATGATTTGTCCGTTTGTTTTTTAAACGTACTTGAGGATGGCGCCGACCAATTAGATATCGAGCTTGAGGAGCTTTTGCCACAAATAGAAGTTGTTCGATACTCTACAACTGTAGCCATGAATCGACTAATCGAAAGGAAGGGGCCGCGCCTTGGGCTTATGACCACAGAAGGTCATGAGGAGGCGATACTAATTGGGAGGGGCGCCCAATGGTGTGATGGGCTAAGAATAAATGAGAGGCGCAATCTTGCAGCTCAATCGAAGCCAGAACCTCTTGTTTCTAGAAATTTGATCGTTGGCATCAAAGAGCGTATCGATTCTAACGGAGTCGTAATGAGGTCTTTAGACGAGTCGGATGTTAGAGAAAAGCTTCGTTATTTAATTGACTCCGGTGCTCGTGCAATTGCAGTTTCCTTACTTTGGTCGTTTGCTAATCCGCAACACGAAAAAAGGGTAAGGGAAATTATTCGGGAAGAATACAAAGGGTATCACGTAGGATACTTACCTGTTGTGTTGTCTCATGAAGTGGTCGGGAAGGTCGGTGAATATGAAAGGACTATGACAGCTATTTTAGATGCGTATCTGCAGCGCTCAATCAAACTAGAGTTAGAGTCAACTTGGGATCAGCTGAGAGAGATGGGCTACTCCGGTACCTTTCTTTTGACACATAATACTGGTGGTAGCGCGGAGATGTTTAAGACTACAGCATCGCGCACCTACAATGGTGGTCCCATATCGGGGTTAATGGGCTCCTATCATATCGGGAAATCTCTAGGTTACAAGAATGTGATTGCCGCCGATGTTGGTGGGACTAGCTTTGATGTGGGTATGGTGGTCGATGCTGGAGTTCGTAGTTACGAGTTTAGACCGGTGATTGACCGCTGGATGGTTGGAATCTCGATGCTCCAAACTACGACTATGGGCGCTGGCGGTGGGTCGATTGCATCCATAAACCAGCTTTTGGATCGTTTAGAAGTTGGCCCTAGGAGCGCTGGTGCTATGCCGGGACCAGTTTGTTACGACTTGGGTGGGATAGAGCCGACTGTTACTGATGCAGACGTCGCTTTAGGGTACATATCTCCAGACAATTATTTCTCAGGTCGTATGGTATTGAATAAGAATAAGGCTATTGCGGCTATAGAGGCAAAAATAGCTAAGCCGCTTGGTTTAAGCGTTGATGAAGCAGCAGCTATGATCCGTAACATAGTCGAAGAAAATATGGCATCTGCTATAAAAAGGGAAGTTCATTTGCGAGGTTACCACCCGGAGGATTTTGCCGTTTTTGCCTTTGGAGGGGGTGGCCCTACTCACGTTTCGGGTTTTAGGGCAGAGGTTCCTACTGCCGTAATTTTTCCACAATCGCCAGTATTTTGTGCCCTCGGAAGCTCTGTGATGGATATCATGCATGTGTATGAAGTTTCTAAACGAATGGTCTTTATGGAGCCCGTTACCGAGAAGTTGGCGGAAGATTATTCCGTTTTCAACGACGCGATACAGGACTTAATGTGTCAAGCAAAGATAGATATTGAAGCCGAGGGGCTTGCGCTAGACTCCGTCATTTACCAAGTCGAATTGGATATGTTGTATGGAGGACAAGTTCACGTAAAACGAGTGTCGTCGCCGCATATTCAAATTGAAAATGAGGTACAAATGCAGGAAATTTATGAATCTTTTGAAGCTGAATTTTCCGACGCTTTTAGCCCGCATGTCGTATATAAAGCAGGAGGAGTATTCTTAGATAATATTATTTTAAAGGCCACAATTCCGACTGAGAAAATGGAACTGCCTATTTATCCACTAGGAGGGACAGACCCGGCAGATGCCAGAAAAGGTGACCGTTCAGCTTATTGGCCTCAAATAGCATCACGGGTGCAGACTTCTGTGTATTCGTTTGAGAAACTAAAGCCAGGAAATTTGATTAATGGGCCGGCCCTGGTTGAGGCTGAGTTTACCACTTTAGTGATACCACCAGAACAATTTCTGCGTATCGATGAACGTGGATTGGGGTTGCTTGAGTATGATAAAAATGAGGACTTTATGAAGTGAGTATTCCAACGGTAGAAGAAAAGCTAGCCGCTCTGAAAGTTACCGATGCCAGCACCTATGAGAGAGCTTGTGCCGATAATCTTACTCGAGGCAGCTATGAAATCGCGGTGCAGCGCACTGCAGATATTCTGGACGAGGGTTACGAGATATTCATGAGATCATCTCGGAGTTCTATGGGGGTAGCGGGTGATTCGATTGTTGCGATGTTTAATGCAGCGGGTGATTTAGTGAATGCGTCAGCTGGGACCTATTTGCATGCGATAATTCCACCGATCGTGATCAAATACATTATCAAACATTATTCGGAAAATCCTGGGATTAAAGACGGTGATATTTTTTATACAAACGATGCTTTGTATGGTGGTATCCATAATCCTGATCAGGTTGCTATTACTCCGGTGTTTTTTAAGGAGGAACTGATCGGTTGGACTGCGGCGCTTTCTCATACGACTGAGACTGGTGCAAAAGAACCAGGGGGAATGCCAGTATCAGCAACTTCTAGGTTTGAGGAAGGTATGAACCTTCCCCCAATGAAAATTGGTGAAAATTTTCGAATCAACAACGATATTATCGAGCTTTTCAGGGCTTTTGGAATTAGGGCGGAAGCCAATGTGACCGTAGACTTAAAGGCGCGGTGTACCACCGCCGACCGAGTGCGGCTCCGAATTGTTGAAATGGTCGAGCGCGAGGGTAAAGATTTTGTAGTTGGCCTATTTAGACGAATGTTAGATCAGGCGGAGAAGGGTGCAAGGCGACGTTTATTAGGTTGGCCGGATGGAACTTTTCGATGTGTCACATTCTCCGATGCGGCAGGAAATATTCGTGGTCTTATCCGCAATTGTTATATGACGATGTGTAAAAAAGGTGATGGAATGACTATTGATTTCACTGGCACTAGCCCTGAAAATCTGTCTAGTTATAACGCCCACCCGCAAGCGGTAGTTGGGCACCTCGCTAATTATATTTACGAATATGTTTTCCATGACCTACCCATTTCTAGTGCATCTTTTGCTCCGATAGATTTTATTTTTCCAAAGGCTAGTTGCCTGTCTCCTACTGACCGAGCGGCCACTAGTAACGCGGTTATGATCTGCACGGGCGCTATGAGTTCCGTTGCAAATTGTTTGTCTCGCGCGCGCTTTGCGACAAAAGAGTGGGGACAAGCAACTGCTTCCATGGGTAATGGTGGGAACGCGACAGTAATAGCGGGTCTCTCTCAGTGGGACCAACCTTTCGCTGATATGATTGCTTACCCTATAAATACGGAAGGACAAGGTGCTCGCTCTTGTTGCGATGGTATGGATGCTTATGGATTTCCTTGGTGTGCGTTTGGGCGTGCGCCTGATGTAGAGTCGATAGAAAATGAATTTCCTATGATTATTCCATTTTCTCAGCATTGGCCTGATTCTGGAGGACACGGTAGATTTAGAGGTGGCTGTGGGACTGCTCAGTTTTGGGCGGCACACCATGTTCCTGCACTCTATTTTATGGCGATAGCAGATAATAGTACCATCCAGACACCTCAGCCTATTTTTGGCGGCTATGCTCCTCCCACTGTCCCTGGTCTTGCTTTAAAAGGCACAAAGATTAGTGAACTATTGAGTAAGATTGAGGGTGGCGAATTAGATTTTGCTAGTTTAGTTAGAGGTGAATACGGCGAACTGGTGACAGAACCTTTCGGGCGCGCGACTAGGATGATTAATGCCGATGAAACGGTTACTATTGGGCTTTCCACTGGCGGCGCAGGTTTTGGAGATCCTCTAGAGCGAGATTACGAATCTATTGAAAAAGACTTACTAGCGGGATTAACATCTCCTGAAACGGCGAGGAATATCTACAAAGTTTCATGGGAACCCTTGACACAGCGGCTAGATCGGGAGAAGTCCGATTTATTGCGTGCTGAAGCCAGATCTCAGCGATTGGTTAAAGGAGTACCGTATGATGAGTTTGAAGCAGGATGGCTCAAAAAGAAGCCACCTGAGGAGATCTTAAATATTTATGGCACATGGCCAACGGCTGAGCCTTTGGGGCCTGTTTTGCGGCCATGAAGTCGGTAAGGAAAAGAGCAAAGGCTCTTTCAAAAGGACGCGAGGGCAGATTAGTTATTCCTTTGGCGTTTGAAGTTGCTGCGCAAATATCGGCCCGGCCTCTCGACGAGTTTCGTTCGGATCCAACGCAGTTGACAAATGGCTTAGTAGAGCTGCACAAAGCGATTGAGAGTGATGGCATAGTATGCGCCTTGGCAGCGGAGATGGAGTTGTTGTCGTCCCGAGACAAGCAGCTTGATTTGGAGTATATACGAAATCATGGTCCAGTCTCGGCGAGTCTTGAAGCTTGTAAAAGGTTAAGGCAAACATTCGGTGATCAAGTGGCATTGCTTGCCGCAACAACTGGGCCGCAGCTGCTAGCTAAACAGTTTAATGTGTCAGATACAGATTGCGGCACATTTTTCTCCCAGTTAATAAAGCTATTTTGTGAGGCTGGTGTCGATGTTCTTATGGTAATAGAGGCTGAAAATTTTGTTCAGACCTCTACCTGGATTGAAAGTGTCACGACTGCTAGAAATATAGCGAGTTTTCATCAGGTTAGTTTGCTTAGTTGGAGTGAGAGTATCCTGACGAGTCCGTTGAAATTATCGCTAGATTCACCAAGCCTTAGCGGTAGTGGTTTTATCACAACCGATTGTATTATTCCTGTTAATGAAACTATTGGCGCCCTAAGTAGCTTTGTTATGGGATGTAGAGGAGTAGACTAGCGTGTATTCGAAAATCTGGAATCGATCGGCCGAATGTATTTCTGAGTCTGCTTTCTTTTCACTCCATAATCAGAAATTACAAGATCAGTTGAAATACGTCAGCGAGAGGTCAGTTTTTTATCAGAAAAAATTCGGACGCGCCGGAATAGAAATAGAGAAACTAAAAGGCTTAGAGGATCTATCCCTAATACCTTTTACCGAAAAAGAGGAGTTACGAGAGAGTCAATTACAAGCCCCTCCATTCGGTACTCACATTGCGTGTGAGCCTACTGACGTGAAAAGAATTTATTCTACTAGTGGGACTACGGGGAGACCTACATACATTGGATTGACACGCCGCGATGTGGGCTTATGGAAAGAAACAGCATCTCGGGTCTTTTGGGCTAACGGGATGCGTCCTGATGATCGAGTTCCTCTGGTTGTGTCTCCGTTTGTTGTGGCAGCCTCTTATGCCGATGCGTTTGAAAATATAGGGACAAGCATACCGGTAGGGGTGAATGTGACTGATCGACTCATTGATGCTTTCCGTTTCGCCGGAGCGACGGCTTTGTTGTGCACGGCGTCCTATCCGTTGCATTTCGCTAAGGCTCTTAAAGAACGAGATATTGATCCTAAAACTTTAGGGCTTAGGATTATTTTTGCAGGAGGCGAGCCAGGGGCATCTATTCCTGAAGTACGAAGACAAGTTCAAGAACTTTTCAATTGTCGACTAATGGAGTGCTCAGGAAATGGCGACTATGGAGCTATGGTGTGGGGAGAATGTGAACATCAAAATGGGATGCATTTTATGGGGCAAGGGGTAATTCATCCCGAAATCATAGATCCAGATTCTGGAGAGTCATTGGCAATTGCGCCTGGTTTACGAGGAGAGCTGGTGTGTACCACTATCGATAGAGAGTGTATTCCGCTAATTCGATTTAGGACTAGGGATCACGTGGAGGTGACTCATACTGAATGTGAATGCGGACGAACAGGATTTGGTATTAGAATTATTGGGCGGACAGATGATTTATTGATTGTTCGCGGTGTCAATGTCTATCCTAGTGCGGTGCGGGATGTAGTCGCAGGCTTCGCACCTCAAACTAATGGCATAATTGAGATTCAGCTGCACAAAGCGCCTCCGGAGGGCTGGGAGCCGCCAGTCTGTCTCAAAGTAGAGGTAAATGATGGAGTTGAACCGTCCAAGGAATTGAAATTAAATATAGAGGATCGTTTGAGAGACAGCCTCATCTTTCGAGCCGAGGTTGAGTTAGTCCCGGAAGGAACCCTTCCGCGTTACGAATATAAGGCCAACCTAGTCAGAAAACATTATTAATTGAACGACATTGAGGGCAGGATGCGGCTATGAAAGCAGAGGTTGAAATTCCTTATGGTGGATACTGGTCGACTCCATTTTGTCGATGGCAAAATGAGTTTCAAAATTTACACTCGTTGAAATTTGCAGGTTATGTCGCGAAAAGTGAATTGGAAGGAAGAAAGATCCCGGGAGACTTTTTTGACTCCTTGATACTAGCGACTACGATACCTCAGACTCATAGTTTTTATGGTGCTCCTTGGGTCGCGTCTATGGCTGGTTTAGGATCGATATCTGGTCCAACTATTTCTCAAGCTTGTGCAAGTGGGGTGCGGAGTATAGCGACTGCGTTAGGTGAAATGGAATTAGGCCTAGGACACAGTGCTCTGATCATTTCCGCAGATCGAACATCTAATGGTGCAAATTTGTATTACCCCAACTCTCAAGGTGTCGGTGGTGGTGGGGAAAATGAAAATTGGGTTCTTGATAATTTTTCGTTTGATCCAGCTGGTTCAAATGCCATGATTGATACTGCGGAAAATGTTGCTAGGAAGCATAATATTTCTTTGGATGAGCAGCATGATGTGGTCGCTATGCGAAGCGATCAGTATCAAAAAGGCTTAATGGATAATTCAAAATTTCATAGACGTTTTATGCGGATACCATTTACCGTTCCTGATTCACGCTTCAGAAAAATTGTGTGCGAAATAGAATCTGACATCGGCATTATTCCAAGTACTGCCGAAAGTCTCTCTGACTTGCGCCCAGTACTAAAGGGTGGTTCGGTAACTTTTGCTGGACAGACTCACCCAGCCGATGGTAACGCGAGTTTGATTATCACCACTAGAGAGAAGTCTGAACAGATCTCGTCTGATGCATCTATCTGTGTAAAAATTTTGGGAATCGGTCAGTCGCGAGTTAGACAGTCGTATATGCCTGAGGCAGTAGCTCCCGCAGCAATATCAGCTCTGAAACATGCCAACATTTCGATTAAAAGTGTTGACGCAATTAAAACCCATAATCCTTTTGCGGTGAATGATATAGTTTTTTCGCGAGAAACCGGCGTACGGTTAGAAAAAATGAATAACTATGGGTGTTCTCTTATCTGGGGACATCCGCAGGCACCAACTGGGATTAGGAGTATTATTGAGCTTATAGAAGAACTGGTTGCAAAAGGGGGCGGCATAGGTGTGTTTAGTGGTTGTGCTGCCGGAGACACGGCTATGGCAGTATGCCTTTCCGTCACGTCGCGATAGCGCGTTTTTTAAAAATTTTTAATTGGATTCAAAAGCTATTTCCCAAGACCATTTTACTTCCTCTTTTTTGAAAAAATGAGAATCAACAAAGTCCTGGCTAAGATTCTTAGTAATGCGTTCGTAGTGCTTTGTGGCTATCTGATTTAGATTGAGAAAATACTTGTGCATTGAGGGTGACGTACGTAGCACTTCTACTGAAAGTATGTACATATGCTGTAGAAGACGCTCAGCATATTTTTGCTGAGACTCCACTTCTCTGATGTCCTTATTTTTATAGGAAGGTAGCCGCAATATTTTTAGATACTCGTCGTATTCATTTTCTATTTTTGTCGAGTAAGTCATATTACCTTGCTTTAACAACGATACACCTTCTGCGAGCCTTTCTTCGGCTAGATTAAGATACTTCTTTTTTTTTGTATGACAATCTTTAGTGAAGTGAAGTGCGATTTTTTCGCTGACCTCGTCAACAGCATAAAAAAAATCCCCAGGAGTTAAACCGGATTCAGGTAACCAATTTATCCCTTCAAAGCTGTTGAAAAAACCGTGTCCCGCATCTAAGCCTCCTGAGGCGGTAAGACTCATAACTATTGCCAAATATTTCAGTCCACCATGATTTTTAGTGAATTTCATGTGTCGAATCTTCGTGGGTAGATGAGATTCCGACGCTAGGCAAAACTTTGACGATAAACTGGAAAACAATCGTTTTGCCGTTTGGCGCGCATTCAAAGTGCATCACGTATTTACCCGGTTCGGGAAATATATAAAATACCGGAACGATTGGACCTTTGAAGATTAATTCAGATGGTTGTGACATCATCCGAAGCATCATGTCTTGAATCATTTTAGAATTATTTGCATGTGATTTTTTCTGATGCGCAAGGTTTTCCATCATTTGCTTCATTGCAGGTGTGTAGCTATGAGTATGCCCAAAATATTTTCCATCATGTCGCCATATAGCGACATGAGCTTCGCTTCCTAACCAAAGTTTAAGGTCGCTCACAGGTAAGTTATCTCTCGCTATATGAACCGCCATTTCAATCGGCACGCCCGCGATAGGTGCCTGAGACACAAAAGATAGAGTACCTGTGTAGTTCTGGACTATGCTTATATTAGTCTCTTCCAAAGGGTAGTCATTTGTGTGTGCACCTCGGCCAACTTCTATATTAAAGTGTTTAGTCCAGCTGCGTTTTGCGTCGGTAAATTCGCTTACCATTCTATACTGGCCTGGTGTGGGGAAGGTGTAAGGAAAAGACAACTTTGCTGACTCGATTTGCTCGACTTTTAGTACGTTAAAGTCCTCATGGTGAATATGGGAAAAGTTAGTGAAATCTAACTTGGTAATAAAATTGTGCACACGTCTATCATGCAATGTCCGAAGATTTTTTACCGGAAGTCCTGTATCGCTATGCTTAATCTCTGTAGTTAGTATGACCTCTTTCCCAGCCATAATTTGTTGGGGTATTGAGAGGCTCATTTTATAGGGACCAGGCGGTTGTCCCATTATTTTCTGCGGATTATCTTCGGTACATGCTCCCAGTAGCGAAAACATCGCGACAATTACTAATCTCGGCCATCGAGACATCGCGTACTATTTGGTCTCAAAAACAAGCGTTTTCGCTATCTCTTGCTGCTGGTAGCGGGCTTGTACATCAGGTGGTAGCGCGGTATTTCGATAATTTGGGAATTTATCGGGATATAAGTGTGGTCTTAGGAAAAACTCGTCCGGAGAATCAAGCCGTAATTGGGATGGAATGGGTTCGAAAAGCCATTCTCGAGGCATGAATTCCGCTTTAAATATCATATTTTTTTGTTCATCGGACCAAACTCTAGGTTTGTGGGCGTCATGGAAGCTATAAGAGATCAGATCATGATCTATATTCCAATACGTTCCCATTTTAGACGTGTAGCCGAGATCCCCAAGGGCTGGGTTCTCTTTTTCGGACATTCTACTTTCAATTGTAATTAAACGTCCGTCATGCCCATACTTTTCGCGACGTAGGATAAAAAAAGTATGCTTTTCTACCCAGACGATAAGGTACTTTTCATTATAATCTGGTAACCAGTCAGACTTTGTTGTAGCCTTGAGTACCCAGGTTTCGACCCCACCATCGGGAGTGTAATGTTCAAAGTTATCACCCATTAGCTTTAGGCTTGATACAGGTCTTTCTACAAAGCCACTCCCTGGTTCGTTCCAAGTGATGCTGGACCGGGTAGCTGGAAATCTTGCTGTTTCATAAAGCACATCTGTCCCCAGAAGCTCCCATTTGAACTCCCAAGGATCACGACCCATTACATCGTCTAAAGTTTGCGCATTATTCGCGAATCGCTGATCTCGTCTAGGCTCAGGCATTCGTCTTACTCGCCTCAACGAAGGTGAGTAGTAAAAGAATTCTAATCTTTTCTTTTCTACTTTGTCTGATCTGATTGGTATCCAAAGCTGTTGTGCTCCTTCAGCTTCAGGCGGAAAAGTTTCGTAGAGCATCCATCTGCCAAGCTCTTTCCCCACAGGAGAGTTAATGTATCCTTGGATGCCTGGTTGACTAAAGTCCACAAAACATGCCCATTCGCCCTGGTTCACGTATCCTGAACTTGTGACCACCCCGAATACATCGCTTATAGAGTGGCTCCAACGAGAGATATGCGAGAACTGAGCCGATCGATAGCCCATCTCTTCGGCAGTATATGGTGCTTCGAAGGGGAATTTTTCCGCAGGGATATAGGGAATTGCAGCATCCCTGGGTGTCGAAACACTAGTGTCAAATAATGCTTTATCTTCAGCGCTCATTTGATCAACGCTTCTCCAGTTAGACTGTTGATCTTGGGCATGAGTTGCCGCAATTAAGGCTATCGACAACGATATTTTTATAGCATTGCTAAAAGCGACTTTAACCGCATATAGAGCTTCAGAACTCATAGTTTAGCTCCCAACCGAAATTATCATATTGATTGTATTGACCGTAATAATCATTAGCTCCGCCGGTGTCATATCCCGTATACCTGAGCTCACCATTTAGAAACTGCGAGAATTTATACCTCAACCGAACCTTAGTCTTGAGGCCTCCCCAACCTGTATCTGATCCGCTAATTAATGGAAAAGCGGTTACTTCGAGCTTTAGTCTGTCCTTCGAAAAAGCGAAGGGCCGAGCAGCATGAATTAATGGGACGAAACTCCATTCGTCACTTATCCCCCCCCCGAACCCATAACCTAGTCCTTCTTTATAATTAAGGGTTTGGTACCAAGAACCCTGAAAGATAAACGTTGTCCTCGAGGGTAAAGCGAGTTCGACCGCGGCCGCAGCTCTCACGGTATCTCTTTTAACTGTGCCGTCGGTGATAGCGCCCGAAAGAGCTGCAGTCCTTTTGTCAGAATCAGTGAATCGTACGCCATTTGTATAGAGCGCCTCGATTCTAAACACCGCAGGGACATTTCCAACCCAAGGCATACTTTTTAGGGTCGTCGCATAATCAGCGGTCGCTCCAAAATGATGCAATCTTTCATGCCGGTTATGGACCCGTAGAACGGTTTCGGAACCACTCAATGCCGTGCCTACAATTCTCTCTACAGGGTTTTTATCCCATGCGTACATGTATGCAAAGCCATAAGTAAGCGCGCCGGCAGAGCGATCAACTCGAAGACCATATTGATGATCTCGAAAAGTATCCGCGTTAGGTCTCGAAGTTCCAACGGTAATATTCTTACTTGCAACACCCAGGGGCGAAGCCCACGGACTTCCAGCTGCTGCTCCTCGATCATGTTCGAAGTCTACGATGTATAACATTTGAACGGTAGTCTTCCCAAGATACACAGTAGCATTAGCCATCCAAGTTGGCAGTCGCCGCCACTCGTAGTCTTCCGATTCAAGTTGGACGGACTCTCTGCGATCCATACCGTTCACAATATCGATGAATTGTCCGTCCATTTTACCCCAAGCGACCTGCTGCTTGCCAATCTTCAGATCGAAGCTGGGTTTTCTGTAACTTACATAAAATTCCCGCAATATTCGTTCACTGGTATTGTAAAGTTCATTAGTTCGATCCGACCGATCAGCCGATAGACCATCAGAATTTTGCCAGTCATACACGCCGTCATACATTATGTGGCTCACTGCATTAACATCTATACCAGGAGCGACGTAATAAGAGGTCTGCAGCTCGAAAAGATTTTGTAGTTGTAGAAATCTATAGTCTTGGTTGACCGAACCTATTGTTCCATTTTTTTCCAGCAACATATCCGACCATTGCCTGACAAAACCTCTAAATTTGAGCCGAGGTATTGCTTTTTCAACTGGTTTTCGGATGTATTTTCCGAGCGGATCAAACGTGGCTAATGATCTATCTATTTTAGACAAGGTATTGGAGAGAGTACTGGCTTGGGCAGCACCTAAGACCATTAGCATTGTTAAGAAAAATAACTTCACGAGATTTTGCATCATCCCCCCTTCGAACATGCAACCCTGAAAACACGAAAATATATTTTAAACCGCAAAATTCGTACCTCTAGCGATTTACGATACAGGCAACAGCCTAGCGCATGCTATCATCAAAAGTATTATCAATGCACTAAACGGTGTTCAAATCGTTTCGGCCGCGATTCTGTCTTCTTCAAACTGGTACTGAGGACGGGTATCACGCGGCTGTCGCGTATCCTCTCCAGCGGTAGAATTAGCCTCGTTTTTCCAACCGGTTGAGCCCCAATCAGAATCTATCATCCCAATTTGGCTAGATTTCTTCAGCGAATTAAACCCATTTAGCGCAGACTCAACGACATATTCTTGATCAGCACGATCAAATGGCTTACCCGCTGAGTGACCCAGTGGATAATTTACAAACATCGCTCTTGGTGGGGACCCAGCACTTAAAATATCGAACGCTGAGCCGAGACACAATGTGGGGATACCGTTAGCTTCAAGATAGCGAGCAATCAAACACACGGTTTGATGACAAACGGGTCACATGGCGACCAATAATGCGCAGTCAATGTCTTGTCGTTTAAAATTTTTGAGTATCTCGGGCGCGATTTCAGTTTTTACGCGTCTCTGCGAATAGGTACCTCCCATGCATGAAAATACGGTATTCGCGAGTGACTTTATCACTTTTTTCTGAACTAGCGTATGCAACGTTTCAGTTGGTAGTATGCAGTTGGGGTCTTTTCTCGGATTAACTAGGTAATTTTCAGTGATGTGTGAGAAGCGGAGGTCGTCAGTCTGCGTATTCGAAGGGATCTCTCGGATAGTCGAGTCATCTTTATAATGATATGCGACTTGTCCCAACGCGTAAGCTCCCGAGGTAGACAGCAAGCCGAGTTTACA
>MDTB01141406.1_pt1 | contig 19031 bp, 21 predicted proteins | sample 811161 | NCBI WGS metagenome assembly MDTB01 (sample SAMN05326650, study PRJNA326480) | marine metagenome | isolation source: seawater | place: Mediterranean Sea | collected 2009
AACTATAATAGATGGTGACGCTGGAAGTAGTACTAATGTAACTTTCGGTCAATTTTTATCTTTGTCCTATGACGGTAATACTCTAGCGATATTTGATGATGATCCTCATCCGCTCAATAGTAAGATCTTAATTTATACATATGATGGAAGTTGGTCTAACACGCATACTATAAACGGGGAAAATATTAGCAGTATACCTCACATAATTAGGAGTTTTATACTTTCTAATAGTGGTAATAGTATTGTTTGGACTACTTTCACTCCGACAAATAACTTTACATCTAATTTTGTATATATTTCATATTTGTCAGGTTTAACGTGGAGTGACAAAGAAATAGTTTATGAAAATACTGACAGTACTCAAATGGGTACCGCATATTACGCTACTGTGAATAATGATGGTTCAATTGTTGCAGTAACTAAAACTACAGGTAGCACCGGTAGCACTGCTTGGCCGAAAATAACAGATATAATTATCATGGAAAAAAATAATGGTACGTGGACACAAAAAACAAGTATCACAAATCCACTTGCTCCTGAGGTACAATTTGGAATTGGCAAGGATGTTGTTGAATCTTCATTTATGCATTTTACAGTATCTAATTACCTGCTTATAAATACTAAAACATATAATGCTGTACCTGGTTATACATATTTGTATGATATGGATGGTACTAAGATATACGAATACTCACATGATGATGTTGCCTTGACTAATGATCAACAAAGTTATACGGGAGCTAGCTATTCATATAGTGTTTTATCAAATGATGAAAGTAGATTAATTATTGCTGATTATGATGGCATACATGCTACCCTGTCACAAACTCCTGTTAATCAAACTGTAACAATTAATGACTTTACGAGTAAAACCGTGAAAATTGAAGGTGATATTAGTGCCAACAAATTCAACGATGTCACTATTTTTTTAGATAATAATAGTAATATAGGGGTTGGTAATGATACTATATTAATACAAAACACTACAGGTGAGAATAACACCGCTATTGGATCATACACGTTGAACAACAACACCTCAGGGGAAAATAACACCGCTATTGGCTGGTATTCCGGAAATAAGAACATAACGGGTTCTGATAATACATTTTTGGGAAATAATACCGATATAATAGACAATTCTACCACTTGTAGTCGTTCTACTGCAATTGGCGTTGAAGCAAAAATAACAAAAGATGACCAAATAGTCTTGGGTAAATCCACTAGTCCACCTGAGGTTTATATTCCTGGAAACGTCGGGATTGGGACGACGGACCCTACTGAAAAATTAGAGGTAGATGATGGAAATGTGTTAGTAAATGGTAAATTTCACAGTTATAAAAAGGGATCATTGACAACTGTAGTGAATGCTTTATTAGACAGCATAGACAACGGTCTGACTGGCGGTATTACTGCAGGAACATATTCCAACATGGAAACGAGCACAAGTGGCTCTGGTTCTGGTGCGACAATAACTGTTGTTGCTAAGACGGTTAGTTCAGTAGATACAATAACAAGTGTTACTATAAAACAACCTGGTAGTGGGTATGCTGTTGGTGACACGCTTACTGTTGCTTATAGTCTACTCCCCAATCGCACTACAGATTTAGTATTTATATTAACTATAAAAGATTTTGAAAATTATATGATCATCGATAAAGATAATGGTAAAGTCGGTATTGGAATATCAAAACCAGTTGAAAAATTACATGTTTATGGAAATTCATATATAAGGGGTAATTTATATGTCGGTGCAGCTGATACTCAAGATTGGATTAGTTATTTTACAAAGGATACATGGACTGGTCCTATTAATAACAATCTTAATATTAATTCCAGAGCTAATTCCAATGATGAAGGTATTGCTTTTCGAATGGACGCACAATCGGCAACTCCAGCGGATACTACTAAAATGTTTTTATCACGGAGTGGTAAACTCCAGATCGGACAAGTAGGTTGGTGGCCAAGTCCAAATTATGATCAAGACGGCGTAACTGTTCTTTCAACCACAGATCGATATATTGAACCTGTTGTTACTCTTGATATTTGTGGTAATGATGCTCTTCGTATTCCTGTTGGAAATGTTTCGCAAAGACCTATTGATGCGAGTGAAACAAATACAACTGAAATAAATAAATATATTGGTTCTATTCGTTATAATTCGCAGAATTCTCAATTTGAAGGTTTTGGTCCTGGTAATGCTTGGGGATCTCTTGGAGGTGTTATTAACGTCGCACAAAATACCAAAATTATTGCCGAATCATCTCCTGCTGCCACCAATAACCAACTTCAGTTTTTTACTGCTACTGCAGGTAGTACTGATATTGCGCATGCAACTGAACGTATGCGTATTGACGCAAACGGCAACGTCGGTATTGGGACGACAACTCCTGGTTCTTTATTAGATGTGAATGGTGATTTAGATGTGAATGGTGATTTAGATGTGAATGGTGATGTTAACTTAAATTCTATTTCACATAATAGTCAAAAAACAATAGAATTTTGCAGCAGCTCACCCACTGCTGTTGTAGAAGAAACAAATCATTTTATCGCTAGTATTTCTTCACCAGCCGAATATTTATCAATTGCTACAAGTAACGATGGTAATACTTTTTTAATGGCAACAAAAGGGAATGCCTACTCACTGGGAAAAGTTTTCATTAAGAAATATAACGGTAGTACTTGGACAGAGATCCAAACAATCACTTTTGAAAGTAATACGGAACATTTTGGAAAACATCTAGCAATAAGCGGTGATGGAAATACAATTGCTATTTTGCTTATCAGATCTGACGATAATCATCAAAGGCGTATATATAAATATAATAGTTCTACAACTCTGTACGAGTATGATAATACTCATATCACATACTTAACTATGGGATACGAACCAATAGAGACACAGCTTTCTTATGATGGTACAGTTATTGCACTTGATACAGCATTTAATCCTAGTTCGTTAAATGCTAAACTTGAAATTTGGAGATATAATGCTTCAGGACCAAGTTGGGCAAAAGAACAAACATTCGATCCATCAACTTTTGATAATTATCAAACTGGCCTCTATTTATTAACTTCATTTAAATTATCTAATAATGGTAATGCAATAGCTTGGTCTTTTTGGCAATTGAGTAATGCTACTGATGCTAAAAATGATGTATTTATTAGTTATTACGGTGGTTCTACTTGGGGTACTCCCGAAACTGTTTTTACCCGTCCTTCTAGTCTGGAAGGATACTCGCCAGGTAAGAACGTGAGTATTAATAATGATGGAACTTTGGTTGCTTTTGAGGGCGATAGAACTAGCACCACTTCTACATACGAGTATGTCGATAATGTATATATATACCATAAGGTTTCTGGAGCATGGGCATTAAAACATAAGATAGATAATCCTGTAACTGATAGATATTTCGGCATGGGGGCCTTTGACAGGAATTACATTCCAGGTATGCAATTTACAGAATATAATGATATTTTTATAAATTCGGGTAGTACGAATTTAACTTCCGAGGGTGGTCACGGATTTTTATTTAATAGTGTAGGCGCTGAAATCCATAGAAAAAGTTACGCACATACAGATACCAGTAATTACAGGTATTCAATTATATCTAACGATGGTAGTAAACTGTTTTTTGCAGACTATGAAAATAATGGTAGTAGTAATAAGGTTGTACCATACTATTTTCAGGGTGGTGTTTTGGCTCATATATCAAAAGATATTTATATTGGGGCTGGTAAAACAATAAATTTTGATTTGACAACACCACTAGATAATAATGGTTTGCAAATTAATTCGACAACAATAACCGGACGCTCATCTGAATCCTTATGGATTACTTCACAGGCAAATGATCCTCCTGAAGGAATAATTTTTTCAAATTATGATGATAATACCACTACCACTACTGAACATATGCGTATAACTAATGACGGCAACGTAGGTATTGGAACGACGACTCCCACTAATCGTTTTCAACTTCAAGATGATAGCCTTCGAGCTATTATATTTGGACAAGGAGGTTCAAATGGTATTCATCATATGGATTATTATAACGCTGGTAATACAAATACACATTCACCAGACGCAACAAAAGATGCATCGCAGCCGACACAGGCAGCGGGATTCTATATTAATTATTATTCAAAAGAAGATATTATTCTTAATGGTAATGGTGGCAATGTCATGATTGGGACTAATCAAAATCCATCGGGTTATAGATTAATCGTTGCTGGTGCTATGCAGGCTACTTCTTACAATGCAACTTCTGATGTTCGTCATAAAGAAAATATTTGTGATTTGGATCGGGCGCTCGAAAAGATTTGTTCTATTCGTGGTGTGAATTTTAATTTAAAAGATGATAATGTAAATAAAAAACATGCCGGTATTTTGGCCCAAGAGGTTCATGAAATTATTCCTGAAGCCATATGTAAAAAGGATGATGATAAATGGACGGCTAATTATAACACCTTTATCGGTTATTTGATTGAATCTGTGAAAACTCTTTCCAAAGAAAACGATGAATTAAAAGAAGAACTCAAACGAAAAGGAGATACAATTGATAAATTACACGATGACGTATCAGCAATAAAAGAAATATTAAATATCAAATAAAATTGAATTTAAATAGTATAAAACGATACAAGCATATAATATATGTCTAGCTTTGAAGAAAAACCAATATATCTAGAAAATAAAAATAAACATGAAAGAGATGAAAGAATTTTATTTGATGAACCAACACATACCTATACGATTGATGGCGATTCAAATTACACGTCGGTAACAACCGTTGTACATGAACATTTTGAAAAATTTGACGCTGATAAGATAATTAATAACATGATGAAATCGAAAAAATGGCCACAAAGTAAATATTATGGATGTACCAAGGATGAAATAAAAAAAATGTGGGACGATAACCGTGATGCTGCTGCGGGAGCAGGGACGAAATTGCATTATGATATAGAATGTTATTACAATAAAATCCCGAATGAGAATGAAAGCATAGAGTATCAATATTTCAAAAATTTTCTAGAGAAATATCAAGATTTAATACCATATAGAACAGAATGGACCGTATTTCATGAAGAATTAAAATTAGCAGGTTCAATTGACATGATTTTCGAAAATGATGATGGTACGCTACAAATATATGATTGGAAAAGATGCAAGGAAATAACAAAAAGCAATTCGTGGAATAAATATTCAACCACAGAATGTCTCAATCATTTACCAGATACGAATTATTGGCATTATTCTTTACAACTTAATATTTATAAATACATACTTGAAAAGAAATATAATAAAAAAGTAACGGGTTTATATTTAGTATGCTTACACCCAGACAATAAGGGTAATAATTTCATAAGAATTAAAGCAAGTAATTTAGAGGATGAACTAAATGAATTATTTGAATTAAGAAATAAAAACATTAATAAGTAAAATCATATAAATTTAAATTATAAATATTTATATGATTATATTTAACTTTTCACTAGTATCGTTATTTATTATGAAAATGATGTATTATTATGACATAGTTTATAGATTTTTTTATAAACCAGAACCAATCAAAATAGAAAAAAAAGATCCTATAAAAGAATATCCAAAAAAATATAAAGAAAAATTTAATGATTTAGAAACAATAGAATTAGATGACATAAAGCTACAAAATCTAAAAAATTGTATATTATATGAACAAACTCCATATAGTAGTATAATCATGTACTATGATGTTGAATTTCAAAAATTCAATTATTATTCAAATAAAAGTTTGCCTTATAATTTTTTAGAAACTGCGTGCAGAAAATATGCTTTAAATTTTAATTGTAAATCATTATACGTAGATATAAATAAAGAGTATGATATTGTAAAGGATAAAATGAAGAAAAATGAAGAAAGGAAAGAAGAAGAAAAAAAAGAAGATGATACAAAAAAAAATGTAAAATCCATATATGTAAAACCCAAGGCATATAATAGAAAAAAGAAGCCAAAGTCACGAGCAACAATAGATGAAAATAAAGAAAAAATAATTGATTTTAAGTATTGCGGTAGAATAGTTGACTTTAAATTTTTAAAAACAAATACAGAGACAGTAAAAAAATTAAAAAACAAAAATATTTCATTTAGTGAATTTAAAAACCGAAGTAATATATAAGTAATGAAAAATAATAAAAAAAGGACTATTAAAAAAAGAATTTTAAAAGGAGGTAGTTTATCAGAAAAAGAAGTTAAATTAGAATTAGATGGTTTAGACCTAACCTTTATAAGTAAATTGGCATCTACTAGTGCAAAATTAGTAGCTGGAGCAATAGTATTTGGAGTTGAACATTTATTTGCAACAATATCATCTAGTAATCCCAAACCATTATCTAAAGAAACTATACACGAGACTATACAAATATTAAATAATAAATTGAATTCAGTTGAATCTTTTTTAAAAAGCCAAGAAGGACAACAAGTATTAAGAGAATTAAATGAAAAGTTGACCATACTTGCAACAGAAATTTCAAAAGTTGCAGGTGGCCCTCTTAAAATATTAACTACTTCATTATTAGATTTGATGATGGAAACAGGAGAGAAATTTGTTAAGAAAGGAAGTAAATTTGGAAAAAATATAGTAAGAATAGTTCCAGGACTTGGAGATGCATTTATAGTTGCTGAAAATGTTGGAACAGCGGCAACCGCTGGTTCAGAAGGGTTTACTTCATTTATAAAATCAGTAAGTCTTTTATCAACATTTGTTGCATCATCAACAGGAAATTTGGGGAAAATTACTTCTGTTATTAACGACCTTAGAAATACATTTAATCCAATACTTAATTTACTAACAGCTGGTTATCATAATGAAGTTGCAAAAATTCCGATTGGTAATATACGTAACGCAATAAAAAGTGGAACTCAAGATTTGAGTAAAAATATGGATAGACTAACACATACTGCATTAATGGGGTTAAATCAATCAACATCAGGCGTTAAAAAAGGCGGAACACGTAGAAGAATAAAAAAATTAAGAAGAACTAAAAAAAGTAAAAAATAAATAAATATTATTATTATAAAGATATTTATTTATTAGATTGATTATAATTTATATATCCAACACTTTTTTTAAAATTAAATGATGATTTTAAGTGATTTTGTGCAATTTCATATGCCTTTTTCTCTTTTTCAGTAAAAGTTTTCTTGTATTTTTCCATACTTTTATTATTTTCCATATTTTGATATATAATATTAATTATTTTATATATCAATTTTTTAAAAAAATGATTTTAAATTAATAAATATTAAAATACTAAATAAATATGGAAGTAAATATTAATTTTGATGAAGCATCATGTTCTTGGAGAAAAAACAAAAATATTTTGAAAAATGGAATGTTTTCTTATAAAAAGTCCAAAAAAGTTTGTGTTCATACTGAAGAAAATGGAAAAAGATGTAGAAAAAGATGTATAAATGGTGATAATTTTTGTGAATTACACTTTAATTAATATTTTATTTATAAAAAAATTGATTTCAAAAATACTGTTTAATTATTTTTAAATAAAATGGAAAACTCAACAGATAATGTTCAATCCCAAGTATTCAGATTTAAGTTTAATTCAGAATTAACTGACCAAATTGATTATTTCTCTAAGTTACATCAACATGACGACAGAAAGACATATAAGGAGGAATGGAAAAAATGGACGGAAACACCCGAAATGGTTGATATTATTATGTCTGAATCAGAACGCCTTTCTCGACTTGGATATACTGAAAATATAAATGATAAGATGTACCGAAGTTCAAGATATTATTTCAGAAAAAAGACAGATGAAGTAAAAGAACGAGCTACATTTGTGCGTTCTTCATATAACGTTTCGAAGGATTTTATTACATTAATGAAAAACTATATTGAAAATGAAAAATTGTCTATCAATTTTAGTCCCAAAACAGCTTATATCAATTTCATAGATATTAACAAGGATAATTATGAAACTGAAATTCAAAATTTGACTACAAATGGATTTTCAAATCAAGATGCTATTATTAAAATTAAGAAAACATTCAAAAATCAACACTACCAATCTATTCACTAATAAATTATACATTATTAAATTTATTTTTTAAATAATGTACTAAAATAAAAATCTATTTACTTCTTTCCTCTGCTCTTCTTAGCCTTCTTTCCCTTCTTAGCCTTCTTTGTTCCCTTTGCCTTTCTAGCCTTCTTTGTTCCCTTCTTTGCCTTTCTAGACTTCTTTGTTACAGAAGTAGCAGAAGCGGTCTTCTTGTAAGTCTTCTTTGCCATTTGAAGACAGTCCTTAAGTGATTTTCCAGGGTTTTTAGCCATGGTGTCCTTTACGTGTAATTGCCAAGCGTTAGCCATATAATATATCAGGAGATAATAATATATACAGATATTTTGGGTTATTTAAAAAAAATTGAAGATGAATTCATATTTTTTTCTAAATCAATAATTAAAATGTTCACAGAATTTCTTTATTTAAAAGATGAACTAATTGTATCATTTATCATTTCGTTAATTTATGAGACTGATATAGATGAGCCAATATTATACATTTCAGAATTATATAATTCAAAATATTACGAAGACGTGTATAATATTATATGGCAAACATACTTTGACTTTTACTATATAACAAATCCTACATTAATTACACTAATACATGATACAATTACTAAAGATAAATCTGAGAAGTCTATCCAAAATATACATTACATCATTAAAAATTTATTTAAACTTGATAAAAGCGTACCTGTATTTCTAATGCACCAACAAATAAAAATATATGGAGCTAAAAGTAAATTTACGGCATTCAGGGGGAAAAAACCAAAGTTTTTAGAAAAATACAACGATGTATCACATAAGATAATTCAAAGTTTAGAAAAATTTAACTGGAAAAACATTACACATTTTATTTCATCTATAAAAGAAGATGATTTGCCAATTGTATTTTCTGACATACATAATTATTTACTTGATAAAAAAAAGAAAAACACTTTAGATTTATCAATTGATTATAGTAATAAAAAACATTTATTGCTTTCACTTATTATGATAAATTATTGCAAAGATATTTCCGAGAAAAGAACAATAGAAAAAATTAATGTGGATTATGATATGCCAAATTATAATGTAATTCCTAGAAAACTATTAGATACAAACCGAAAAATAACTATACATAACGAATTAATAGGTGCATTTGATTTGTACAGACAATCTATTTCTAGAGATGAACTTTTCAAACAACTATGGTATAGTTGGGAGTATTTATGTAAAGATTGTCCTTTGTGGAAAGAACGCTTTTCAGAATATAAAGCATCATTTGATAACGAAAAGAAAAAATTAATTTTCCCAAATGATGACTTATTTGAAGATTTCTATGAAAAATATAATCTTGAACCAGATGAACAATCAAGCACAGTAATTGACCCTAGTCATGTAATTTTACATGATATTACATCTAAAGAATTTCTATCTAAAATGCTAATAAAATTAAATTCTAGTTCTGTTGAAATACCACAAACACTTATTGATTTCTTTTCTGATTTTGAATTAAATAATAATAATAATTTTATTATATAAAAAATTGATTTAAATATTATATGTTTTTTAATTATAAATAAAAATGGTGAAAAATACAAAGGGCGGTAAAGGTCATAAAAAGTTTGGTCGTAAATTTACGCAACAAGGTGGGAGTAAAGTATTACGCGAAGCAAAAGAAGATGGAGAAATATATGCATGTGTATCCAAGGTATTAGGTAATAATATGGCACATATTACTACTCAACATAATAAGACCATGTTACTTCATATTCGAAATAAATTTAGAGGAAGAGGTAAAAGAGATAATACAATAGTTATGGGAACTTACGTTTTAGCAGGTGAAAGAACATTTGAAACTATAAAAAGTGATAAATTATCAAATTGTGATCTTCTGGAAGTTTATAATGAACATGAAGTTGATAAATTAAAAAAAGAAAACCCTGATATACCTTGGTCAATATTTAAAAATATTGTAAACCCACTTACTAAAGAAAGTGATAACAGCGATATTATATTTGAAAATATTGATGAAGATGCTGAAAATCAAATAATAGAAGAGACTAAGCAAGAAATTGGAGGAGAAACACTCAATCTGGGGGATGAAGATATTGACTTTGATGATATTTAAATTATATTTATAAACCAATAATTAATTAAATTATTTTTTAATTCACCATTTTTACAAAGATTTTCAGTTAAATATTGTAAATTATTATTTTGTTTTTTGATACCATGAATATAATTGTTTAATCTGGGTTCAATTAACGAACCTAGTTTTTTATAAGAATAATTTGTTTTTATATTTTCAAGAAATATACTATTTTTTTTATCTAAATTAATGATTTTTTCAACATCTATTTTACGTGTATTGAGTTTAAACCTTAAGCATCTAATTAATTTTTTAATATATTCTATATTTTCTTCAAAATCAATAGTATCATTTTTTATAGCATTTATTTCTTTAATTATAGTATTGCTATAAATATCCTTATAATACATATTCCATATTATGTTTTGTATTTCAACAGGTAATTTATTCATTGTTTATAAATATTTATTTATTTATAAACAATTCAATTTTATTTATTTATAACTTTTCTTTGTTTTTTTATTTTTTGTCGGAGTATACGTTATTTTTTTAGTATTATAGCTTGATAAATTTTTTTTTTCAAAAAATAAATATAGTGTGTTTAAATCTGAAAACATTTGTATTGAAGGCATAAAATGTATTGGTTCTACTGATTTTATTCTATTCATGTATTTAAATGTTTCAGTATGTTCAATAGTATTTTTAAAATTTATTAATTCTGCAGGTTTCATATCTATATTATATCTTAAAATTGAATCCAATTTATAGTTTTTATCTGTTTTGGTCTTAATTATTTTCAATAATTCCTCTTCAAATAATATATTTTTTTCACTTAAATTATATTTTTCTTTCCTGATATGATGTATTTTGTTATTTTGAAAAAAAAATGAAAAAATATTTATTTTATAATTATCTGTGTTATAAAACTTATCATAATTTGTTTCAATAAATTCAAACTCTTTCAACCATTCCTCATCTAAAATATCTTCTATACTTTCATTATCCCCAATTGAACTCGTCTCCTCTTCATAATCTTCCATACTAATTTAAAAATTTATTATTTTTTTGATAATATAACTAATTATCTGTTTCCATTTCATCATCTTCATAATATTCCTCATCATTCTCTTCATCTTCAAATTGTTTTTCAAATTCTTCTAACCATTTCTCATATTTATCATTTTCTATTTCCGCAATTGCAAAATCATCTAATTCTCCTGTTTCTTCATAATGTCTATCAGATTCTGCCTTTCTTTTCTGATATAATATTTCCAAACCTTCATTCATTCGTTTATTAAGATCTTCTTGTGCCTCTCTTTCAAGTTGAATATTCATTTTCATTAACTCATCTTCAGTAAATGTTTTTTCCCAACTTTCATACCAATCTACATTATTTCTACTATAATAAGTCTTTCTTAAAGGAAGAATAATAGTTGTTGCATTCTTAGATGATATATTTAAATAATTTTTTATTTGTTGTTCACGTTCTTCAGAAAACTTATTCGCTTTTACAAATTTAGGGCCTATCCAAACGTTTCCTCTCCAATTCTTCTTATCTCTTAACATTATTTTTCCGCTGTTTTCTTCCTCTTCATGTTTCAATTTTATTTTATCCAAATACCCAATATTTGTTAATTCTTTTTTTTCTTTTTTTTCTACCAAATCAGGAAAATTAATTTCATTTAACTCTTTTTTTTTCTCTTCTTCTCTCTTCAGTTCACTTTCTCTTCTTATTCTTTCAAATTCATCTTCACGTCTACTATATCTGTATCCTCTTTCATTATTATTATTATTAAATCTATTTCCTCTTTCATTATTATTGTTATTAAATCTATTTCCTCTTTCATTATTATTGTTATTAAATCTATTTCCTCTTTCAGTATGTTCTATATTATTCTGATTATTACGATTATCACGATTATTACGATTATCACGATTATTACGATTATTACGATTATTATGATTTTCTTCTTTTAGTTCACCAAATTTGCATGCACGTTTCCACTCCATGTTTAGTTTTTAGTACTTTTAATACGGTTTTGTTAGTTTTATATATAATATAATATATGATAAATCTAAATCAATTTTTTAATTTATAAATAATTAATATCTATATATTTAATATATGTCGATTAATACACTTAAAAGAAAAAGTGAAGCAAAATATTTTGACCAAGTATCCAAAAATACTGTTTTCTCTTTAACAGGAACTAGAAGATTACAAGGATATGTTGGCCAAACTAATTTATCTAGATCAACAAAAATGACACCATATACCAGATTTGGAGGACCAAGAGGACACGGTTCTAAATATGGGATTTACCCTATTAATATTCATAACTCAGGTAAATTATCTACATGTAGCGATGGAAATACTATTAAAAAACCAACTATTAACACCAAGGGTTTAGTATCTAGTAAATTTAAATGGATTAAAAGAGGTTATCCATATGCTATTGTTCAACCTGATAGCAATAATGATTTATTTGATACATCATCCAGATATACTAGTGACTTAGCGGCTGCTAATACATGTGTTCTACCTACTGATATTACTAACGTTGATAAAAGTTGTACTTCTGGTATCGCCTGTTCCAATTTTATTGGTGGTAGAAGAGTCGTACGCACAATGTATAGTCAACAATTTAATTCATCTGTACCACAAAGCATGTATATATTAACTAAAACAAAAAGGTGTGCAACTACTGCTATGGGCAATACAGATGATGCCGCAGAACCTGCCAAAGTTAATAACAGTAGTATTAAAAACTTTGGATGTTAATAACATTACTATCAAATTATTTAAAGAATTATTCAATATATTATTATTATAGATGGATCATACCATGTTTTTAAAAGTATTTATTGATACTAATGACCTAGATATAGTTAATACTTATACTGACCATATTACAAATCATAATGATAAGCTTTATAACGATGCCCCATTTGAAGATTCAGGGTTTGATATATTTATTCCATCTTCTACTACATTTAATGGTAATAGTGTTACCAAAGTTAATCTTGGAATTAAATGTTCTGCTTTTTTTAATGAAAGACCATGCGGGTTTTATGTTTATCCTAGGTCCAGTATTTCAAAAACACCTTTAAGATTAGCAAATCAAACTGGTATAATTGATGCTGGTTATAGAGGATGTCTAATTGGGGCATTTGATAATATTAAAGAAAAAGAATATTACGTTGAAGCAAATACTAGATTATTACAAATATGCGGTCCATCTTTACAACCCATTAAGGTTGAACTTGTTTATTCAGAAGATGAACTAGGAATGACTAATAGAGGGGCAGGAGGATTTGGTTCTACTGGTACTATGAATTCATTTAATTCATTTAATTCATTTAGTGCATTTCCAACTTCTATAAACCCTAATACAGATTTTGGTTATATGGATATTGCTAAAGAAATGGAGAATATATTAAAACATACTATGAATAATAATGAAAGTCAAAATAATATGAATATTTTAGATGAAGATGTGGAGATTGATGTTGAATACCCAGATGATGAGATTGACTCTGTTGATTAATAGTCATACTTATATAAAAAAAATTGATTTGATTTTTAATATTTTAAGAATATTATAAAACTTAACAACAAGAAGTCAAAGAACTAATATGCAAGTATATCATCCTACTCAAGACCAACTCCATATGCCTCCTATGGTTGAAGCACCATACGGACATGGTATTATGGAACCATACTACGGACCCACATGGGGATTTACTGAGCCACCAACTCATGTTATCACCCTACCTCACTGCAAAGTATGTGAGGATGCAGGTAAATCACCCAGGGAATTCCATAGTCACTGGGTGCGCGAATCAAGAGAGCCAGGTGCTAAGGTTACTTGTCCTCTTCTTCTTTCTCAAAAGTGTAACTACTGCAAGAAAAAGGGACACACCATTAAGTACTGCGAACGTCTCAAGAAAAAGGAACAAAGAATGTGCAATCCTGTCATGTTTAGACAACCTGAATTTGGATATCGCGTTCAGGATGAGGAAGGAGAAGTTCATGACAACGATGATGACACCACCAGAACCATGTCTACTATTTCAGAGCATGACTGGCCAATTGTAGGAAATTAAAAAAGGTAAGTAATAGATTTTGTTTTGTAATTTTAATTAAATAAATATTTTTTAATGTAACTTATTTTCTAGAAAACTTGTTATTCTATCTTCATTTATTTCATTTAATCTAAAACGACAATAATATTGAACATCACCAATAGGCACAGTAACTTCTAGACATTCACCATTAAACAATTCTTTAAATGATACTTCTTCCAGTTCCCTCCATTTTTTTATATATCTTATGCTATTTTTATTATTTTCTACCATATAATAATCTGACTTATTAACCATGAAATTTTCTAGAGCTGTTATTATAGACATGTATGATGATATCATTTAATATAAAAAATACAATTCAATTTTTTTCAATTGTATTATTTAATTATTTTATATGAATTTTTATTTATTATTATTTATTATTTTTATCCATAACGATCACGCATACTAGCGTAATCCATTTCACCTGGTCCAAAAGCAATTACTTTACATTCAATGTCTTCAGGCTCTCTACATCATATTCATTATTTCTTGTAAATAATGTTTCAGATTCTTCATCACTTGATTCATGATACAAACCTGTTTCTATATCATTTATTGGATATTTTCCTAGCATGTATTGACAATTGCGCATCGTGATTGCTGCTGAACAACCACTATGTCCATCTCTTATTACAATTTCATTATTCATTATATTATTCATCTTTTTACCACCTGAAAAGAGAAACCCATTTTTATCATTAAAATCACGTACAAATTCCACATAATTTTCCCCCAAATCAAATATAGACTTCATCATATTTTTTACCATGGAGCGAGTGCTTTGATCTAAATTTTCAAGAAAGTCCATTGCTGTTTCTGACATTATTTATATGTTATAAACTATTTATAAGTAAATCAATTTTTTTTAGTTATTTACAACTAACTGTTTCGATAATATAAAGTCATGAATAGTATTATTACAAATAAATTAATATTTTTATTATATAATCTAAAGATTGAATTTATTACTATAATTATTGCCATATTAGAGACCATACTGTTACATCTTTTCATCGTAAAATCTTCTACACCATATAATAATATACTTGGGGGACCATACCATGTTTTCGCATCTAATAAACTTCGCTCTGTTCTAGTTAATATACATCCATTATAATAATAATGTAAAAAAATTACTAAAAAATAAAAACTTATTGATATATAATAATAAATATCTATCTCACCAAAAAATATATAACTAATAGTGAATGTTAGTACCAAATAATGAACACATACTAAAATTAACCCTGCGTATTCACGTTTATTTGTAAAATTTAAAAAAAAATTTTCTATTTGTTTTATAGACCATTTTGTATTTTTCTTTCTTTTTTCTATATCAAACATATATATAAAAACTATATTATATAGAGGTTTTATATGTATTATAATTTTTAAACTTCTAATTTAATTTCTTCTACCTTATCCGGATCTACATCGTTGTATTGAACTTTTCTTGTTAAAAATGCAGAATAAAAAATATTTGGTTCTGTATGTATTATTTCATATACATTTCCTAACTTGGAACTCATAAATAGTACATTCGTTAAAAATACGGTTAGTGTCTTTGCATCTAAGAAATTATTAAATACTACTATTCCACTTATGGCTGAATTTATTCCAAATAAAGCCAACGAAGCATAACCAAATCTACCATAATTTACATTTAATTTCAATATTTTCTCCTTTCTATGTGGAGATAATTTTGTTAATGCTTCTTCTACACTCTCTGCATCTCTTGCTTTATATGAGTTGCTTTCCAAATATGATATCATCTTAAATTCACGTCTTGTTTCGTAATAATACATACCACTTAACGATGCAAGTGTTAATAAATTAAAAATTAAACCTGCTAGGGATATTCCACTACCCGCATTATTAATATTATCACTTACTGAACATGATACTCCATCACAATCTTGAGGAACAAATATTACTAATAAACAACCCATTACTGCACGATATAATTCAAGAACCAACGCTAGTGTTGTATTTACCTGCTGTTTTGTATCCTGAGACATTCCTTCTTCATCATCATCGTCATCTTTTGTTAAATCTATAATCTCTTTTTCTGCCTCCTTTTTTACTAACATTTGTGTTGTTACATCTACTACATCATCATCACAACATGTATTTACAATACAACATTTTTTGTCTTCCTCACAACAATCGTTTTTTTCTTCACAACATTTTTTTTCTTCACAGCATTCTTCTTTTACCTCAACTTTTTTTACCTCCTCTTTTACCTCAACTTTTTTTACCTCCTCTTTTACCTCAACTTTTTTTACCTCCTCTTTTACTTCAACTTTTTTCACTTCCTCTTTTACTTCCTCTTTTACTTCTACTACCACCTCTTTCTCCTTTATTGGCTGGGCCGTATCTCCACTAACTGGATTCGTAGAAAGATCTTCTAAATCCATTATAATATATAGTAAAAAAATGTTTTTATATTTTACAACAATAATCTATTTAATTATAACTCTGACCTACACATCGGACAATTGGGTCTATGTGATGATATTACCGCACGGGTAAAACAAGTTGTGCAAAACAAGTGCCCACAATTAGTAGTTGTGGTACGGGTGTCTACTGTAAAGACCTCCATACATATTGCACAACAGTCGTTCTCTTCCACCATTCTACATTGTATGGCAGGTACTTTTAAACCATATCTTTCTCTGCGCTGGTCTTTATAGTGCAACACTAAATATTGTATCAGAGAACCTTTTGTTGCTTTTGTTAAACCATTCAAAACAGACTGTAAAGAAGGGGAATTTGGGTTGGCGGGAACATCTTTATATGTTGGGAGAGCAGGGTTTCTATTGTCTATATGTTTTGTACTTTCAAATCTACGAGGATAACTACGCACCACATGACCAGACCCCATCACAAGACCAACTGTAGCTGCAACACCAACTGTTTTCTGCTTGATGTACATAACCATCCTTTTTAACGTACCTTTGTCTATGTTTTTCAGGTCGGGCATCTCCCCCTGAACCAACCCAATTATCATAGGCATATTACTGCGACAGTAATACGAATGATGAGCGTTGCTGTTGCAAAACTCGCATGACTTTTTTCCAGAACTCTTGGTAACAGACATGTTTTTACTTACTTGAATACTACATGAATAAAACTATTAGATTAAATCAATTTTTTTTATATAAATTTGACCTTTTTTATGGTATTTTTTAATATTGTTATTTAATATGAAATTTTTTATTTCACCCCCTTTTGGAAATTATATTGAAACAAATAAAACTCAATCTATTAAAGGCAGTTTTACACTAGAACCACGTGATGGTCTTTTAAAACAAATATATAATACTCTTTATTATTCTAATTATCACAATGGTTGGATTAATAAAATTGGATTAAGAAATCCAGGTATAGATTACGCATTAAAAAAATATAAAAATAAAACAAACGGATATAATAACAATATTATTAGCATAGCTATATTAAAAAAATCAGATATAGATCAATTTCTTACAAAAATTCCAAATAATACTAATCTTGAAATTAATGTTAGTTGTCCCAATGCTGAAAAATCGATGGTTGATGAAAATATTAATAAATTTTTAAATCCAAACCGTAAATGGTGTATTGTTAAAGTATCACCTATTATTTCAAATGATAAACTTGATGAATATTATAAAAAAGGGTTTCGTCAATTTCATTTATCTAATACACTACCTGTATTAACAGGAGGTCTCAGTGGAAAATCATTGGTCCCATATAACCAAAAAAATATTTCATATTTAAAAAATAAATACCACGATATTACTATAATTGGGGGTGGAGGTATTAGATCAAATGAAGACATTATATTATATAAAAATTTTGGGGCTGATCATATATCTATTTCTACACTATGTTTTAATCCATATCAATTTTTAAAATTATATTTTAAAATATAAAAAAAGGCTGTGATCAGGAGCCTACAGGTTTTTCATTATTATTATTTTTGATTTCGAAGCGAAAACCTGTTTCGAAAATACAACATAGCATCAAGCATCTTTAAAATATATTACATCTACTCCAAAACAGGGTGGCCAAACCCTGTAATAGAATAAACGCAATACATCTTGTTATATGCCCCCCAACACCCTTGCAATAACTGAATATTGCGCGAATTTATAAATTTCGATTGCAATCAAAATTCATTAATTTAACATTTTTCAAAGGGTGCTGTTTTGTGTTACTTTTGACAACCCGCTAAGGCCCTCAATTCTACCACACAACTAGTAGTCCTCACTCTCTCACCCTGTGTGAGGTTCAGGGCCATGAGCTTTCCGGCCCCATCCGTTAGGATGGTATGGGAAAGCTACATAAGTACGCACTCCCGGTTAAGGGTATTACACACCCCCTGCTTGGATTTTTAAGCAGGATTCAGGACAGTTTAAAGACTTATCCAGGTCGTTTTCACCCGATGAGGGGCTCGAACCCTCGGCCACACGCTTAAAAGGCGTGCGCTCTACCAACTGAGCTAACCGGGTAAATGAAACTTTTATTGTGGTTTCATCACAATCACTTTTTATTTTTTATTTTTTATTTTTATTTTTTATTTTTTATTTTTATTTTTTATTTGCGATTCTAGTTGAACGACGAATATTAGCTGCGTTCAACGCCGCCTCCTGCTTCACAGCAAGTCTTTCACTTGCTCTTCTCTTCCTATTTGCCTCTCTCTCAATCTCCTTCTCGGCACGCACCTTCATCATAAGAAGAGCCTCAGCAGCCAACTTCTCATTTTCAAGCTGTTC